>Ga0209379_10000579_pt1 | contig 28981 bp, 23 predicted proteins | sample tdDd001_FD_187124 | JGI IMG/M metagenome (GOLD analysis project Ga0209379, IMG submission 187124) | Marine sediment microbial communities from the Atlantic coast under amendment with organic carbon and nitrate - tdDd00.1 (SPAdes)... | ecosystem: Environmental > Aquatic > Marine > Coastal >...
TAGCTTTTTAAATACTGAGGAAATACAGGACACTATTACGTTACCTAAAGATGCACATAAGATAGAAAGAATCCTTGAAAGGGAGTCGTCTACTATTGAGGGACTTATTAAAGCTACCAGACAAAATTACTTGTCTTATTTATCTGGTATCGGTTTAACGTCAAACACGCTCAATGAAGCATTGTTATTGGACGTAGGATACTCCGGTACTATTCAAAAGTTACTTTCATTATTATTGGAAAGCGATAGTCATGGAATGTACTTCATAACAACAGATTCAAACAATGAAGAAGTCGCAGGCCACATTGCTAACCTTAATTACGTTTTCAAGGACAAAGTAAAAATGGGGGGCGGTTACACATTGCTTGATCGCTCTATGTTCTTAGAGTCGCTTTTCACGTCTCCTGAAGGTCAATTCGTAGATTTACTCGTTGGCCATGATCATAGTTTCATTCCATGCTACGGGAAGAGAAACTACACTCAACAGCATTTTGAGAGACTTAATTTGGTTTTCGAAGGCATCATTGAAGCGGTTAAACATTATAAAGCGAATAAAGTTGAATTCTCGTCAAGCGAGATTGAGTCACTGTACAGCTTATATGTAAACAAGCGGCACTTATTGCCGCAGGCCAGTTGGGCATTGTTTGAATTTGATGACGCGATTTCCGGGTTCGGAAATGTTAACTCGTTACAGTTTTTTGGAATGTAGATATGAAGACAAAAATTAAAAAAATCATACGTTCTGCCCAGGCGGGTTCTGAAAAACTATCGAGCCCTTCTTTAGCGAAAGCTTATAGTTTGGCAAAAAAGAGTGGGCTATTTGATGCGAAGTGGTATCAGGAACACTATGGCAATTTCATTAGCGAATGGCATGCATTCAAAGATTATATTTCTAAATCGACGTTTGCTAATGTAAACCCTTCACCAATGTTTGATACCGAAACGTATAACCGTTGTAACATAGATGTTTATCATCAGGGAATTTCCCCTCTAATACATCATATGTACCATGGTCAATTTGAGGGAAGGACATCTTCAACGGCTATTAATCGTTGGGTTCCAACAGATAATCTGGTACCTGTAGAAACAGGAACATGGCAAAAGCAAAAGGTCGCACTCGTACTACATATTTTCTACGCAGATTTTGTAGACAAGTTTTATGAATGTATTAAAGCTTTTCCTACTAAAGTTGATGTTTTTGTTACTGCATCTACAGAGCAAATCGCTAACGCTGCGAAAAACAAGTTTTTAAGTAGTGGTAAGGCTAGCTCAGTTAAAACCGCGGTTTGCGAAAATAGAGGACGGAACTTTGGACCATTCTTAGTTCACTTCGCGAAAGAGTTGCTAGAGTATGATCTGATGTGTCATGTTCATTCCAAAAAGTCACTCTACAGCGGAAGAGAGCAGACACAGTGGTTTGATTATCAAAATCAATTCCTGCTAAAAGATAAGCACGTTGTAACGTCAGTGTTGCGATTATTCGATGAACGTCCAGAGCTAGGGATATACTATCCAACTTCGTTTTGGATGATGCCTGCGTGGGTAAATCACTGGACCTGCAACAAACCTTTTGCACAAAAATATGTAAACAACTGGGAAATAGATATTGATGATAATTTTATAAACTACCCAGTTGGAGGTATGTTCTGGGCTAGGCCTAAAGCATTAGCCCCATTACTAAAAAGTACTTTTGAATACAGTGACTTTCCTGAAGAGCCTCTACCTAATGATGGCAGTGAGTTACATGCCTTGGAAAGGTTATTAGGATTATTGGCTGAAAAAGAGGGTTACGAACAGTTCTTTTATTATCCTCCATTAGGCAGGTTTACCAGAGACAAATCTTACATATCTACCAGTTACTATAAGCCGCCTCAGGCATTACTTAATGACTTACAGAATTTTCAGGTAGTATCGTTTGATGTGTTCGATACTGTGTTACGCAGAAAATTTACGGAACCTGATTACGCTAAATATTTATTAGGCAAAGAGCTCACTGATTTAGGATTTTTTGATGGTCCTGACGAATTTGTATCGTTAAGAAATGAAAGCGAGCTCATATGCCGAAAGGAAAGAGACTTTAAGGGGGATGTTAGCATTGTCGAAGCGTACCAAAAGTTAGCAGAAGTAATGAAGGTGGATGAGATTGTCGCTTTAGATTGGATGAACAAAGAGTTTTTATTTGATTTAGAGATGTCCGAGCCAAAAGACGAAATGGTAGAAATTGTTAAGCAGTTGAGTTTAGCTGGCAAAGAAATCTGGTTTATTACTGACATCTATTACACAAAACAACAAATTGAAACCATGCTGAAGAAAATTGGCATTGCGATTCCGTACAAGTTGTTTGTAAGTTCAGATTTAAGGAAGAGAAAAGACGCTGGCACAATGTGGGAACATATTAAAAAGCTGGTAAATGAAAAAGGGCTATCTTTCATCCACGTTGGCGACAATGTTCGCTCGGATGCTCAAATTTGTGGCGACTATGGGTTGCAAAATATTCACATTTTGAATCCTTTAGACAAATGGGCAATTGCTGGATTTGATGAAATCACCAAGTTTAATCAGCCAAATGAAAACGATGTGCTGAAGTGGGGCGCGCAAATCAGTCACTTTGGTAGATATCCTTTTTTTGGTGAGTAGCAAAAACTATGAGTAAGGGTAGCCAATGCAATGTAAAAATTATAGCCATAGCAAAGGATGAAGGCGCCTACTTGGCTGAATGGATTCATCATCACTTGTATTTTGGATTTAGTGAAATTGAAGTTGTATTAAATAGGACGTCGGACAGCAGCCTTCAGGTGTTGAAACGCATAAACAAAGAATATCCTCAGGTTAAGTGGAGGTTCGCAGATTTCGTAGATCTTATTCCTGGTAGCGTACATAAAAAGCTTCAACATATAGCTTATGGCATGGTACTGAGTGACCTGGTGAATAATCCGACCCTAATTACACATGTAATGCTTATGGATATAGATGAGTTTTGGGTACCTACAGACCCTACTCTTACAATAGGGGGCTTTGTAGAGAACATTGGAACCGAAAATGCAATTTGCTTTAATTGGCTGAATGACTTACCGGCTAAAGAAGCTTTCGCAACTATACCTAGTGTACTAGTGGGATCAACTTCAGGTGTGGTAAAAAGTCTATTTCCATTATCCAGAAAAATCAGAGCTATTAGATTACACAAACCATTGCTAACTCCTAATAATTACATCAGTGCTGATGGAAAAGAGTTTAAAGAATCTAAAAATGAAGATGAGCATGCGGCTACCGGTTGCTATTCAGGTGCATTCATTTATCATCGGTTTTACAGATCGGAAACCGAATATGTTTCTTCATTATTTAGGGGAAACCCAGAAGGCAGTGCTTTACCCTATAAAACAAATCGCAATGGCCTGCCGGATAGTGAAATAACTGAGTTAAGCTACACTTTTGCAGAAGAAAGATATGTTGCTTATACCTCGTCTTTTGAAGCGTTTATTCAAGCAACAGGTGTTTCGGAGCCTACAGAATTGTCTAAAGCATTTGTGCTTGAGCGATTCGAAAAGGCGATAAATTCAGTTGAGCAAAACCTTCCGAAATACCACAAGCAGATATTGAAGTTGTTCCGAAATGTGACAGAGCCACGCGTAGCGAATGCTATAAAGCAGTTCCATAACAAACTAATGGTTGACTATGGTAACGATGTAGACGCGATTAGGGATCTTGCCATTAGTGTTGAAACCTATTCATTGGCAGAAGCAAGACGAATCATGTTGAAGGCTCGGGAATTAAGGCCGCATGGCCCCAGAATTAATGCAAAAATAAATGAGTATAATCAAAAAATTATTTAAAGCCGGCAATGTATCGACACAAATTGATGGCAGCGGGCACAAACGAGGTAAGATCAAGCTCGTTGCGATTGCGAAAGATGAAGCCTTCTACTTTCCTGAATGGGTGCATCATCATTTGTATTTTGGGTTTGATGAAATAGACATTTATATCAACCGGACTACAGACAACTCCGTCGAGGTATTAGATAGCATTTCGTCAATTTATCCCCAAGTAAGTTGGTTTAGTGCTGATTGGATAGATAAATGCCCGCAAGACGCGAAAAAACAGATCCAGTTTATCGTCTATAACAAAGTGTGGGACGAAGCTTTAAGAGAAGGCGGATACAGCCACATCTTTTTTTTGGATATTGATGAGTTCTGGATCCCAAAAAGTTTTGATTTAACCATACATCAGTTCCTTGACAATTACTCACAGTCAGATGTTATATCTTTTGAATGGTTGAATGATTTAGGCGACTTAAACGCTTTTAGTGAGCTGCCGATAAACATAAAGGGTAATTTGTCGCCATTGGTAAAAACACTATATCCAATCGACACCCCGATTGTAGAACTACGACATCACGTTGGGCTATTAGAAAGTAACGCAAAGCATATTCTCGTTGACGGCGCACTTTTTAAACCCAGGCAGTCCCTTATTCAAGCCGTTCATGAGGACCTGCAAAGCTTGAAGGCTGCTTTTATTTACCATCGGGCTCATCGTTCTATAGAAGAATATATTTCGCTTTTATATCGTGGACGGCCCGGAGAAACTTTCCCCTATAAAACGAATAGGCATGGGCTGCCAACACCTGATTCGTGGTATCAGGAAGTAGCATTACCTGAAGATGCTTATTTCCAATACACTGCCAGTTTAAATAGATTCAAGGAAGAAATTGATTTTAGCAATATCAGCAAAGCCGCTAAACAGTTTGTACTCACTCGTTTCAATGAGTCTATGGCAAATTTAAAAGAATATGTGGCTCAGGATTATCCAGTTATGATGCAAATGTTCAGAGGGGTATTTCATCATGAAGTGGTATCTGTGTTCAGTCAGCAGCGCGCCAGAATGGTTGAAGAGTCCCCCAGCGATTTTCGCTTAATACGTGACCTTGCCATTGATGCCGCGTCACAGAGTATAGACGAAGCAATCACATTAATGGAAAAAGCGCATATCTTGAATCCAACAGGCCCATTAATAAATAAAAAACTGGACGAATTTAAGCGAATCGCGACAAGTCAGCAGGCGAAATAGTTCGTTGAGATTTTGACTATTATGAACGTAATCTTGCACGTTGGACCAGGTAAAACCGGCTCATCAGCCATCCAAAAGTGGTTAAACGAACATTCAGACACTTTACTGTCGGAAGGTGTTTTTTATCCCGAACACAGTTTGGATGAAAATGGAGTGAGCTCTGGTAATGCACTTTCTATATTTGAATATGATTCCAAAGGGCAATTGCATTTCTCTGAATCGAAGGCGAAATTTCTTTTGGAAAATGCCCGGGCAAAACAATGTCATACATTATTGCTTTCTTCTGAAGCGTTTATCGCCAGGTTTGAACCTGTTTTACATTTTTTTGATAGATGCAAAGTTATTTTCTATTTGCGTAACCCAGTAGAGTGCGCGGAATCACTATATAACCAGTCTGTTAAGCGTCATTATAATTGCAACACTATACAGGTCCCCTCTGAAGTATCATTTTCCAGATTACTTAAGCTTAGCCAAACTATAAAAAACAAGAAAGATGGTCAGCTATCCGTACGTTTGTATGGAGCCCGTTTTTTCAACGGCGGAAATATTATAAGAGACTTTACATCAACTATTGGTTTAACAGCTAATATGGATGGCTATGACAAGCAAATAAATGGCTCTTATTCATTTCCCGCACTTGAGTTTAAGCGCTGGTTTAATCTTGTGCCAATAAGCGCTGTTCACCATAGGCTGGATAGATTTCTTCAGCAATACTGTGGTAAGACGGAACAATTTTCACTTTACACTAAAAAGCAGTACGAGGAGTTTAAAGCTCTATCTATAAATGCGCTTGAAGATTTGTTTAAGAATATTGGCGTAGAAGGCGATAAGCAATTTTTAGAAGAAGTAAAGCAATCATCACAAGCTCGTGTATTTGAGCAAGGACTGGGGAAGGAGTGCTTAACGGATTTAGTTAAAAAAATAAAAAGCGAAGACAAACATCTTTATTCAGAGCTGAGTCAAATCGCACTTAGTCCGGCTCATCCTGATTTGAGAGACGGGGTCATTGGCAAAGCATTTTCAGGCGTAAGAAATCCACTTGGCCGAAAATTAAGACCAGTATCTTTATCCTTTCGTAAAAAGCTTACTGTTACAGATTGTTTTAGTTCTGTACCCGTTTCTGTTGTGTCAAAAGAACACTTGCAGTGGATAAGAGACAAATTAAAGCTTGCTAACAATATTGATGATGGAATTTTACTCAGGGATTTTGCCTTGTTTCATGAAGAATTAGGCAACATTGATATGGCATACTATTTTATGCGAGAAGCGCGAAGGTACAGGCCGCATGGTGTTATTATACTTGGTAAGTTAAAGGAGTATTCTGACAGCTTATATAGTAAACAGATGTAAGCTAAGTGCTTAATTGGTATGGCATTCCGCCGTTCCAACACAAGCTGGGCATAGCGCCAATGCGTTTTTCGATTTTGCAAATTATTATTGACGGTGCAGGTTTTGTTTAAAAAGAAACAAGCAAATCTAATAGTTAGTCTTACTACTTACAGTAGTCGGATTCATACAGTACATCATACAATCAATTCATTGCTTAAACAGGAGTTGCTGCCGAAGAAGATTATACTTTGGTTAGACGAGAAAGAGTTTACTTCGGATACTATCCCAGACTCTTTGAAAGCAATTTCAAGTTCCATTTTCGAGATATGCTACTGTGCTAATCTCCGAAGTTATAAGAAGTTGATCCCTACTCTTGAGCAATACCCCAATGAAACAATCATAACAGTGGATGATGACTTTGAGTATCCTGCTACTCTCGTAGCGGATTTGTGTAAGTACTCTAACTTTTATCCCGGTCATGTTGTCGCGGCAAGAGGGCGAATTATCAATCGTGTGGACAATTCCGTTGCTCCTTACCCAAGTTGGACGTTTATTTCGCAGGAGCATGCACTGTCGGGGGAACACTGTTTGATTCCGATTGGATATGGGGGGGTTCTTTATCCAGCAGGATGTTTCGACAATAAAATAATCGATGAAGACGAATTTATGAGTTTGGCGCCTAATGCTGATGACTTATGGTTTAAAGCGATGTCTTGGTTAAACGGAACGCCTGTTGTAGTGATACCCATTTCATGTTCAATAAAAATGAAGACAATTGATGGTACTCAGGAATCTGCACTGTACCTTACTCACAATGCAGGTGATGCTAACACAGAACAGATGAAAGCTCTGATCAATAGATTTCCTGCTTTAGGCCACAAGTTAAATAGCCCGGATTTTTATGATTGTAAATCAAATATAAAGTTTCTATTAGGGCAGCAACAACTGATTGCTTTGGGCAAAGAAGCAAAAGACAAAGTAGTGGATATCAGAAACGCAGCGTTATTTCTGGAGCAACAGCAGCCAGGTTTAGCCATGCAGTTGTTGTTTTTGGCTAGCAAGCTTAAGCCTGAGGGCGCATTTATAAAAGAAAAGTTAGCGGCACTTCGAAGTCGGCTTAGTAAATAACGGATTATCACCATGTCTAAAGTTAAAATTGCTATGATGGGATGTTTCAGGAGCGGGACTAATTTCGCCAAAACCATCTTAGAACAAAATTATAATTGTGAAGTTAAAAATAATGTATTTGGATGGAAGCACGGCCTGCTACCGATTATTTCTGCGGATTCAAATGCGCAATATCACTTTGACTATGAAAAAGCATTTTTCATTACTAAGAATCCTTTTTCATTTTTATCTTCACTATTTAAATATCATTTGTCGGTAAAGCGTAACCTAATAGCACCTAACGAATTTAAGCAGTTTATTCGTAGCAAAATTATTGTTTTTGATCAGGGACAGGCGAATTCCCCCCAGCTGAGATTTAATAATCCAATAGATTTTTGGACAATGATGAATTGGAACTACGCATCAAAGACAGACTTTGTGCATATTCGATACGAATGGTTAGTTGAAAACCCCGAAGTCATTATAGAGCGGGCCGCCGGCAAGATGGGACTTGAGAGAATTTCAACCAATTTTATTACTCCTCAAAAAGAAGTAAAACGAATTAACGACGCAGAAACAACCAAATCTCTTGAGGATTATCAAACCACGGTAGATTTTGATAAAGGGCGATATTTAAAACATGGCTACATGACTGACTTTGACAGTGATGATGTTCGCTTTGTTTTATCTCAGTTAGATGATGAGTTGTTAGATAAATTGGGATATGTGGAATTGGTAGAAAATCTCACTGCTTAATATTGAAACCTTCAGTAATTACTGGAGCGATTGGTTTCGTGATTTTACCATTGAATGTTAATTTTTGTTTTCGAGCGTAATAATTAAGGCCCTATCGTTCACCACTAGAAGCAGAGGATATTGGTAACGCTAATCGCTGTAACCAACAGAATTGAGATTACAACATATAAGGAAAACTCGAGGATGGCAGAAGAAAGAAAAATTATAGGATACGTTGATCACCTTGAAGGCGGATATGTAACAGGATGGGCCGCAATCTTGGGTAATGAGAATCCAGTCGAAATTGTAGCCTATAATGAGTCTGGGGAGCTATTAGGTATCACATCTGCCGATCTTTTCAGAGATGACCTCAAATTAAACCAAATAAATGAAGGCAAACATGGTTTTAAGTTAAAACTCAATAATGACCTTCTGTCTTTTTCGAATAAAGTTTCGCTTCGAGATGCAGAAACTGACGCGCCTTTAAATTTTCCCGAGATCGAGGTAGAACTGCCAGAGGTACGTGTTCATGTCAGTATTGTATCGCTAGTTAATAACCGCTTAGAGTTTGTTGCTGTATCTAATCAAAGCGAGTGGAAAAAAAGCATTGTTTTCAGTGTGAAAGGGCAAACCATTGGTGTGGTTGCTGCAGAGAGTGAAAACCGGACTTTCCATGGCCACTTATGGGTGCCAGCAAGATATTTAGATTCGCAAGTACATGTTGTTGAGTGCCATTGCCCAGGTGAGCCTTTACTTTGTGGAATCGGTGAGTTTAAAGGGGACCCAGTATTAACACCTCTTTCATTGTTGTCACATAGTAATAAAGAGCCTGGACTCATCAGTAAAGCGCCGTCAGCTAATAAACGCTACGAATCTTTAACGCTTCAATTAGAAAATCAAGTCGACTGCAAGCTCAACATTAAAGACCTTTCTACAGTGCATACGGTATTGGTGGAAGGTTATGAAAGTCGTAAAACATTTCCAAAATTTTCTCTTCCAGAAGAGAAAAAGCCCGTTGTTTCAGTAATTGTGCCTGCCTACAATAAGTTTGCTATGACCTATCATTGCATTGCTTCTGTTGCATTGGCATTTAATAAAACGAGCTATGAAGTTATCTTAGCGGATGATTGCTCCGAAGATGAAACCACCAAGGCAGAAACAATAATAGCTAACCTGCAAATTTCGCGAAACAAAGAGAACCTTAGATTTTTGCGTAGCTGCAACGCAGCAACAGCGAAAGCACGAGGTAAATATATTGTCTTTCTGAATAATGACACTGAAGTGAGCAGTTATTGGTTGGATGAATTAATAGCTCAGCATGAAAAAGATGAGTCTGTAGGATTAACCGGATCGAAACTTTTAAATGCAGACGGCACGCTTCAGGAGGCAGGAGGGATTATCTGGGGGAATGGAGAGCCTTGGAATGTGGGGCGTAATCAGTCTCCATATGCGCCCGAATGGAATTATGTTCGCGAAGTCGATTACGTCACTGGTGCAGCTATGTGTGTGCGCAAAGATGTTTGGGAAAAAGTCGGTAAATTCAGTGAAGAGTTTGTGCCCTGTTATTACGAAGATGCTGATCTGGCAATGAAGGTAGCAGAAGCAGGTTACAAAGTGCTGTATGTCCCGCATTCAGAGGTCCTCCACCTTGAGGGGCAGTCACATGGTAAGGATGTGACTCAAGGGCTAAAAAAATATCAGGTAATAAACGAAGCAACTTTCCGCAAAAAATGGTTCCGCGTATTTAAGAATTACCCGAAACCCGATTTGCAAAAGCTGTCGGTAGAGAAAGATCGGAAAACAGAGCAAAGAATTCTGGTAATCGATTACACAACTCCAGTTATGGGCGTTGATGCCGGAAGTTATGCAGCTATACAAGAAATCAAGCTGATGCTTGCTTTGGGATTTAAAATTACGTTTGTGCCTGAAAATCTTGCTCCGATGGGCAAATATACCAAAATATTACAGAATATGGGTGTTGAAGTACTTTTATCGCCCTTCTTTTACTCTTTACAACATATTTTGGATACCCGGCTCGAAGAAATGGATGCGGTTTACATTACCAGATATGACGTAGCCAGAAAGTACATAGACACGATAAAAGAGAAACACAAGCCAATCTTGTTCAATAACGCGGATTTGCATTTCTTAAGAGAAATAAGGGCGGCTACAGCAGCAAAAGACGAAGTTCTAATGGAAGCTGCAGCCACAACCAGAGGGCTTGAGCTTGAAGTGTGCAGAAATGTTGATGCAGTACTCACTTACAATACGACTGAGCATGCAGTAATTGCTAGTCATAACATGTATCAGGATAATCTGCACGTTACCCCTTGGGTTCTTGATAGCAAACCACAAGGCCCTGGTTTCAAAGAGCGGAAAGGTATTGCTTTCTTGGGCGGTTATAATCACAAACCCAATGTGGAAGCTGTAGAGTTTATGGTAAAACAGGTGATGCCAAGGTTACTCGTTGAGCGGCCGGATATTCGGTTTTATATTTATGGTAGTAAAATGCCTGAAGCTTTCGAGGAATATGCGTCTGAAAATGTAGTGGTGAAAGGTTTTGCCGAAACCCTGGATGGTGTTTATCATGAACATCGTATTTTTATAGCTCCCTTGTTATCCGGAGCAGGAATTAAGGGGAAAGTGCTAGATGCAATGGCTTATGGAACACCAACCGTGTTGACTGATGTGGCTGCTGAAGGGACAGGTTTGACTAATGGTTTAAATACCTTAATTGCAAATGACCCGGATGAATGGACCAAAGCTTTAATTAAACTGTATGACGATCAAAAACTGTGGACCCGTTTTGCCGACAATAGCCGATTATTGGCAGAGGAAAACTTTTCATTTGAAAATGGAATTAAAAGATTTAAGAAAATTTTTGAAGCAGTAGGCATTTATTCATCAGTAGAGTGTAAATAACGTGGCGATTATTAATAATACATTTAAATTTATTTTTGTTCATGTACCTAAAGCAGCGGGTACATCTGTGACAAATGAGCTTGCAAAATATACAAACTACTGTGATTTAGAGATTGGCGGGACTTCTTTCGGGGAAAACGTCCAACCTTTTTACCGGAATAAGTTTGGTTTGTACAAGCATATTCCAGCTATTGAATTAAAAAATATTTTAGGGCAAAAAGACTGGTCGAGATATTTCAAGTTCTCAATAGTAAGGCATCCAGCTGATAGACTTTTAAGTACATTTAATTTTCTGAAGCAGTGGAATGGCACTCCTGCAGATTTAAGTTCAAAGCTGGAGTCTTTTTCAGGCTTTGACGAGTTTGTGCAGTCACAAGTATGGAAAAATCGCCCTGGACCAGACAATATTTTCTTTCCTCAAACGCACTGGCTTTGCCACAAAGGTTCTTTATTGGTTGATTTTGTGGGTAAACTGGAGCACCTGAATCAAAGTTTAAATGAAATCGTTGAGTTAGCTCGTTTACCTCAAACAACAAACACTGAGTTAAAAAAACTAAATGCTAGTTCAGGTGAAAAACGATTTGATAATATATCGTTAGCCTCTAAAAAGTTAATAAATGAGTTTTATGATTCAGATTTCAAAACATTTCAATATGAGAAATTAAGTGAAAGCTAAACTCTCACATAAAATTTTAGACGAATTGTCTAATCGACGGTTCTTTTTTAGACCTCATTTTCATCATGGTGATGCTCTCGGCAAAGTAGTAAACGTTGCAAATGAGGTTGAAGTTGAGCCTTACTCACGCATTCCTGAGGCAAGCTTAAGCTGGAATGGAGCAGTCTCAATCGGGGCGTTTTCCTATGTGGTGCAGGGTAGTAATCTAGAAGACTCCTCTATCGGTCGGTATTGTTCAATTGGAACAGGTGTGAAAATTATGTCACAAAGTCACCCAACTGATCGAGTTACAACGTCAACCTGGACGTATGGTCATAACATTAAAAAGCTAGTGGAAAAGGATTTCGGCTGCTCACTCATTCAAAATTACAACGTACCAAACGAAAAAGGCATTGAAATTGGAAATGATGTTTGGGTTGCTGATAATGTTACTTTCAAACGTAATATTAAAATTGGCGACGGTGCAATAGTAGCTGCACATGCTCTAGTCACAAAAGATGTCCCTCCATTTGCAGTAGTTGCGGGAAACCCAGCTAGGATAGTTAAGTATCGTTTTGATGAAGAAACCATTTTGAGTATAAAGGGTTGTCGATGGTGGGACAAATCCCCTCGTTTATTAAGTGAAATAGATTTTTCAAATGTCAGAGAATTTTCTAGTCACATTGAAAAAATAAGCTCTTCTGAAGATTATGACTATGGCGAATTTAACTTAACAAAACTTATCAAAGATTTGTCGATGAATAGCTAGAAGATATCAATTCGTTTCCTGCAGACCTAAGCCGAAACGTACAATGTGTAATGCTTGTTTAAGGGCTGATATTATCCAAGAATGGGATAGCAATGAATATAATAGATAATAATTTAAACTCTCTACGCTCAGCTCTTACGGAGCGAATAAAAAATTATAGTGAAGAGTGTCCAGGATTTAAGTTATTAGATACAGAAAGTTTTACAGAGAACTCTGCTCATTTCGAGGTCAGTGATTTTGCAGGGAAGACAATTAATCAATCTGTCATAACTTTAAAAGAAGTATATCTAAGTTATAGTGCAATTGGCCGAGGTGTCGCTTTCTATTCTAAAGAAATGCAGCCTTTAGATTTGAGTACCATGATTATCGTTGACCCAGACATAGAAGAATTCTCCAATGCAGAAAATATGCATAATGGATTCTTCGCTGCAGACAGATTTACTGGCGGTAATATGTGTCATGTTTTTTTTGATCATGTTTGTCGCGGTTTCTACGCACTAAATAAAAAATTCCTTCCAAGTGAAATTTACTTTTTATCGACATCTTGGGGCTGGGCTAAAAATATGGGTGATTTGATAATTGGTGATTTTAGAACGTTAGAGCCTCTCAAGTTATACTTCTTCGAAAGTCTCACTTTATTTCCAAATGCTTTTGAGTATAACTTAAACCACCCTAATTTCTGTTTCCATAGTAATTTTATAGAAAGGACAAAAAAAGTAACCAAAATCCTTGGTAAGAAAGATGCTTCGTTAAATTTATTTATAAATCGGAAGTCTGCAAAAGTAAGGAAATTTCCTTATGAAGAGGCGTTAGAAAGATTTTTTCTCGATAAAGGTTTTAAATCTGTAGATTTGTCTGAACTCGACTTTATTGACCAGGTCACACTCTTTTCTCGGGCTAAGGTTGTAGCTTCGGAGCATGGGGCCGGTTTGAGTAATATAATAGCATGCCCAGATGACGCATCAATTATAGAAATATTTCATAGTGGTGGAACGGCCGCATATGAAAGGATCGCAAAATCTTTAGGGTTAAAGTATACAAGGTTAGATATCACTGCCGAACATGGAGAAGTTCAACTCATAAACCAACTGGCAGGCCTGTCAGAGATTGAATAATAGTATGAAATTATGTTGGCAAGGAGAGCATAACAAGTAGTGGATGATTGATAAATATTGAAATGAATCTTGAGAAGCTTAAATCAATAGAACTTTTCAATATTCTGATGCCTTTAAAGATTACGAAGATATTCTTGGAGTGTATCTGCGGTTAGATTTTGAATTGTTGATATTGTTATATAAGAATGGAAAAGTCAAAGACGATAGGTGCGCTGACATTTTCAGGGATGCAGCATTGAGAATTTTTCAAAGAAAATCCAAATATTGTTCTTACCTTGATAAGTTGCGCGTTGTTAATTCGCCCTGTTGGATCTTATATTAGAAAGTTGAAATCTGATTTTGAGAGTGTTGTTTTTTCGAATAAATTTGAGAACAATAAGTGACAAAATGAGTAGTACTTGTGAATTTCGCTTCATATGGCAGTGATTAAAGTAAGTGTAAGAAGTCAGAATTACTCTGATTATTAAAATATAGTATTTAATAGACTTCTGGCTTTTATATAGGATTTTTCAAAGGATTGCAGAGATTTAAATAGCATCCTAGGTTTGGCTGGGGCAAGCAGTGTTATTTTTATAGAGTGTTACAAATAAAGTGTTTTTATAACTTTAGTAAATATATCTACTTATACAATGATGACTTCTCTTTATTTTTTCCAGGTGTAAGAGAATCGTTAGAACGATTGCGTAATGGAAAATTTAGAATTTGATAGATGTGCTTATGATTGGTTGTTGAGTTTATATGAAAATTGAAAAGCTAAAGCGAAAAACATATTTATCTAATAAAAACAGGCTGATCTAAAGTGAAGAAAATTGTTGTAGATATAGATGGTACGTTAACTATAGATTCTGATTGTAGTTATCAAGATAAACCAGTTAATCATGATGTCGTTGAACAATGTCGTATTTATAAGGATATGGGTTTTGATATTATACTTTTCACAAGTCGAAACATGAGAACTTATGACGGTAACACTGGCAAGATTAATAAACATACATTGCCGGTGTTACTCGAATGGCTAGAAGTTAATAAGGTGCCTTATGATGAAATTCATGTAGGAAAACCTTGGTGCGGTTATGAAGGTTTTTACGTAGATGACAAAGCAATACGTCCATCTGAATTTGCATCTTTAAGCTACGATGAAATTAAAGATTTACTCGCAAAGGAAAATCCCTACAAGGATGGTGGAAATAAATGATCCTTATTACATCTGGAGCTTACGTTCAGGGAGAGTTAGTTACCGAAGTTGGGCTTCTACCACCTAGCTTTCTACCTATTGGGAATAAGCGGTTATATGAGTACCAAATAGAGTTATTACGTAGAAGTTTTACGGAAGAAGAAATTTTCCTCTCATTGCCTGCCAGCTTTAAGATTAGCACTGTCGATATTGATAGGCTTAATGAGTTACAGGTTTCTATATTATATGTGCCAGAGGATTTGTCGCTAGGTAATTCAATATTGTATTGCTGGAATGCGACGGCCAAAATTTTCCATCACCTTAAAATATTGCATGGAGATACTCTTTTCACAGACTGTAACCTAGCGGATGGAAATGCAATTTCTATCCACCAAAACAAAGGGGTTTACAAACGGGCTACGTTTGGCGCTACAAACCAAGCGCTGTCGACCATTCATGACGAATGGGCCTTTGACAAGGCTAATGTGATCTCAGGGTATTTTAGTTTTGAAAGTCCGTTAATATTTATGAAATCTCTGGTTGAACGTAATGGCGACTTCGTAAAGGCAATTGCAGATTATAACGTTTTGTCTGAATTTGAACTACTTTCTGCTGGTGCGTGGTTAGATTTTGGCCATGTAAACAGCTTTTTTAGCTCTAGAACGCAAATGACAACTCAACGAGCTTTTAATGAGTTGATAATTACAAGTCGTTATGTTGAAAAGCACTCAAAGGAAAAGGACGAAAAAATTTTTGCTGAAGGGCGATGGTATACTGATATACCCAGTGAACTTAGGCTTCATACACCACAACTACTGTCGTTAAAAGGAGAAGAACAGTCGAGTTATAAATTGGAATATATGTATTTGTTGCCACTAAGTGACCTATATGTTTTTGGGAGCCTGCCTGTCCAGCAGTGGGGAGCAATATTCAACGCGATTTCTGATACGCTCTCAGATTTCAAGCGATACGTCCCGAAAGAAGAGGATATCAATGTTAAGATATTTGACTCATTGTACCTAGAAAAAACGATGCTGCGTTTAGACTCTTTTTTTAAAAACAATAATGATATTCAAAGAGAACGGAAGTATAAATTAGGTAATACTGATACTTATGTAACTCTTGAGCAAATTGCAATAGAGAGTGCGAACTTTATTTCTTCAACGTCGTTAGAAGACGTTTGCGTTTCTCACGGTGACTTTTGTTTCAGCAACATTCTTTTCGATAGTAAAGTTGAGTGCATAAAGTGTATTGATCCTCGTGGCTTGCTCCCCGATGGGACTATGAGTGTCTATGGTGATCGCAGGTATGACGTAGCTAAGCTCTATCATTCAGTAATAGGTTTATATGATTTTATAATAGCAGGGCACTATAGACTAAAAGACACCGAATTTGGTTTATCAATTTCTTTTCCGATCCTCGACGATATTCAAAACGACATATTTGATTCATTCAGTGAAACAGTGCTGGGTGCGACTGGCTACGGAGAAAATGAGATTATAGCGATAAATATTCAATTATTTTTGTCGATGCTCCCTCTTCACGCTGATAGACCTGATCGCCAGACTGCGTTTATCGCTAACGCCATTCGATTATATGAAAATTTAAGGAGAGTACAGTGATTGTGATTCCAATGGCTGGGCTATCCAGTCGATTCAAAAAAGCCGGATATAGCTTGCCAAAATATATGCTGGAAGCTCACGGGAAAACACTGTTTACCTTGTCGCTAGAGAGTTTTGAAGCTTATTTTAATTCTGAAAAATTCTTGTTTATTGCGTTAGATGTGTTTGATACCGAAGCTTTTATTGAAAAGGAATGCAAGAAATTAGGAATAAGTCAATTTGAGGTTGTTATTCTAGAAGAGCCCACTAGAGGTCAGGCTGAAACGGTTTATTTAGGTCTAATTAATGCGGGTATAAAGTACGATGAAAGAATTCTTATATTCAATATAGATACTTTTAGACCTGGTTATAGATGGCCGGTTGATTTTGATTTAAGCGATGTTGATGGTTACCTAGAAACATTTATAGGCGAAGGCGAAAATTGGAGCAATATTGTACCGTCTCCTAAGGGAGACTATAGGGTTGTGAGGACTGCTGAAAAGCAACAAATCTCCGAATATTGTTGTACCGGCCTTTATTTCTTTAGGAGCGCTGGTTCTTATTGTTCGTTTTTTGAGACTTATTCAAAACTCGATGAGCGAAGTTTAGATGCCGGGGAGTATTATATTGCGCCAATGTATAACTTGATGCTTCAGCAAGGTATGGATATTAGATACAGCGTAATAGATAAAGAAGATGTTATTTTTTGCGGGGTACCGCAGGAATATGAAGACCTTAAGAAAAGAATAGTTAGTTAAAAAGTGGTGAAGAAATGACGGACAAAGTTGACGTAAGAAATGCTATAAAGGGCGGACAAGAGGGGTTTATTAGTCTGCTTGAGACTCTATTTGCAAACAATGAGCATCTCGAAAAAGAAGTGGAGTCATTAAAGAGTAAAATTACTCTGCTTGAAAAATCATTTAATTTAAATGACGTACTCATAGATCTGGACCAGTCAAAAGATCAGGTTGAAATACCTAGTCAAGTTCTGATTGATGCTGCTGATGCTGGTATACGTAACGAAGACGGGTTCTATTCTGTAGAGTTCTCAGAAAATTCAGAGGCTTATCGATGGACTGGCCCTGGAGAAGATGTTTGTTTCAATTTTCGAATTGACAGAAGTACTAGTCGCGATTTCGAATTCATCTTTCTTTCAAAAAGTGAATTGTTAGATGTAAATACTTGCTTTTATTCTGTAGATAACTGTACACCTATCCCACTGACGATAGTGGGAAATAAGCTCTGTGGACAACTTCCTATTTCAGATAAGAATATAGCATCTCTAAAACTCCTGTACCAGTTAAAAGAGAGCCTTAACGATGAAGAAAAACTAGATAAGAGAAAGTTGGGGTTTGCTTTTTCTACTCTTGTTGTAGGGGGTTAAGATGAGTCTTTCGATTACGGCATGCATATGCACATATAATCGCTATGATCTTCTAGGTAAATGTATACAAAGCCTGCAAGCTCAGTCTCTCGACAATAACAAGTATAAAATCCTTGTCATGGATAATTCTCCGGATAAAGACGTAGCCAAGCTTGAGAAAGAAAAATATATCGATATTGAAAATTTAGATTATAAAATTCTTCCAATTCCAGGACTTTCCAATGCAAGAAACGAGGGCGCGGACATTTGCGGTACCGAATTCATTGCATATATTGATGACGATGCTATTGCATCAAAGTACTGGCTCGAGGGTATTTTAGACGGATTTGAACTTTATGCGGATACAGAAATGGTTGGTGGACCAATTAACCCCATATGGGAGGAGGCTCGCCCTTCATGGCTACCTAAATGGAGAGAAGGTTTCCTTACTATTATTGATTGGGGAAAAGAGGGGCCTAGATTAGCCGAAAATAATGAATGGTTTGCTGGCGCTAATATGGCTTTTCGCACTTCTGCAATATCGAAATATGGATATTTTCCTGTCTCACTTGGCAGGATAGGAGGAGCAGGCTCATTATTAAGCAATGAAGAAATAAATATCGTCGAATCTATCAAAGCACAAAATGGAAAGATCGTATATTCCCCCAAGGCAACTGTAGACCATTTAGTTGATAAGACCAGAACTAAACGGGAGTGGTTTAAAAAGCGTGTTTCATGGCAAGTAGTCTCGGACATTTTAATGAATGGAAATCCATGGGCTAGTGAACAATGTTGGGAGAGAATAGAAAATTATTATGAAAAGCTAACTCCTGAGCTTAGAAATTTTAATTCATTCTCTTTGCTTCATGACGAGGCAGATCTTTTCCATTTGCAACTTGAGGCACTGGAAGGGTTCCTGCATTTATCACTGGGCGGTTTTGCGGGTGAATCAAGAAATGATTAGAGTACTTGTATTTTCACCGACACCTACTTTCCCCGCTGATTTTGGCAATAGAAAAAGAGTCTACAGTGTATGTGATTGGTTCAAGAAAAAAGGCGCAGAGGTACATTTTGCATATTATCCATTCGAGAGTGATTGGAGAGTAGACCCAACTCCTATTGACAGAGAAGAAATGATTAATCAATGGGATTCTGTTGATATTATTACGCCCAAAAGAGAACGGATTCAAACTGTTGCAGAAAGTTATTACCACCACATTGATGAATGGTGGGACGAATCAATAGCAGATTACATTAAATGGAAGACTTCACAGTACAGGTATGATGCAGTGATTGTTAACTATCCATTTTTTAGTAAGGTTTTTGACTTTGTTCCCTATTATTGTTTGAAGATTCTCGATGCCCATGATCGATTTTCTGGGCGTAGAGAGTTATTAGAGTCCATGGGAGTTGCTCCCGAGTTCTTTTACACCGACGAATACAACGAGAAAATTGCGCTAGAAAGAGCTAATGTAGTTTGGGCAATCAAAGAAGAAGAAAGGCAATTTTTCTCTTCTCTTACATCGAAAGTTACCGTCAAGTCTCTCATTCATGCTGAAGTGAAAAACGAAAGAACAAATGTGGCTAATGTTCTGAAAAACATCGAGCAGAGAGGGTTTCTCAAAATTGGATTCATTGGCGCAAATAATTCAATCAATATGTCCAATTTTAAGCGTTTTTTAGATGTTGCAAGGCCAATTTTTAGACGCAATTTCGCTCCTCTACGTGTCCATGTCTATGGATCAATATGTGATTCAAGTGGATTAAATGCCTGCGAATGGGTTCAAATAGAAGGGCGCGTGGGTGAAATTGAGGAGTTTTACAACTCTGTAGACCTTGTTATTGTCCCAATGGACCAAAGTACGGGTCTTAAGATAAAAGTCGGAGAAGCTTTGAGCTTTGGAGCCCCTCTGATTTGTCACGAACATGCATTTGAAGGCTACCCTATTACTGGACCCTATCAGACATTAGAGTCATTTGAAGGTATTGCTTTAGAATGCGTTAAAGTTGCCTACGATAGATCAACCCTAATCGATTTAGCAAAGGACTCTGTTTCTTCTTATATCGAGACTTGTGAACAGTTCAATGGCTGCCTTGAATCAACTTTTGAACTCATCCAGTTGAAATCTCCCCGTGTTGTTATTAAAGCAAGAGGCTCTGATTTAACGAAAAATAACCTAGCCTATTATTACTTACACTCGTATCTAAGTGTTTTGGCAGAGCGGTGTTCAGTACTGCTTGTGCTAGAGGGAGATGGGAATTATTCAAATGTAGAACGGGAGTTAATTGGTAAGTGTCTGATAAGGAATGAAGATTTTTACGTTGAATATGTTGTGGAAAATAATGATTGTGACTGTATTATCGACCTAACACAAGGCCAAGAGGTTGATGAAAGTAGGTTTTATTTTGTCAATAACATTAAGTGGATGTTCCCTATTACTTTCTCTTCAGTGGGAAATGCGGGACGAGTACTTCTTTACCTAGGACACGAGTACCTTGAATCTGTGCTAGCGTCATTGTTGTGTACATTTGGAGTCGTTGTATACAGAGTAACAGAACAAGGAGCTGTCTCACGTTTCGAAGCAGGTAGTAGTGCGTGGGCACATTGTACTAATGATGTGAGCAGCGATCTGAAAGTTCTAAGATTCCCAATTGCGGGTGTGATAACTGATGACTCTATTCCTTTTCACCCTTTCCTTGAAATGGTCGAACGAGCAAATGTACCCTTTTACAATTTAGTTACCAAAAATAAAATGGTTTCTACAAATGGCGTTTATAAAATCGTCAAGCAATTATTAAATCAATCATCACCTATTGAAAGTGCTAGATATCATGGAGAAGCTGGGTGGCAGTGGCTTTGGGATCTTTTGGATGAAGCTGCAGAAAGCAAAGAAATTAGAAGTTCTTGTTTAAGCCTTATAAATATTTAGGAGAAATTAATGAGATTTCCCGATTTTTACTGTGTTGGTGTTCAAAAAGCCGGTACAACTTGGCTACATAGGCAACTATCTTTGCATTCGAAGATTTGGTTGATGCCGAACGCTTTGAAGGAGCTTCAGTATTTTAATGAAATTTATGTGGACGGACATAAAAACTGGACGGGGCAGCATCGTGCAGATGGTTTTAAACGGTTAATTGAGTTAGAACTGAATAATGAAGGTAACTGTAATTTTGATGTGATTAGGCAGTTGAGTGAGTTGGCGAGCATGCCTGTGAACGACTCTTGGTATTCAAAAGTTTTTGAAATGGCAGAGTGTAATCAGCTGATTGGAGATATTACGCCGGAATATTCTATGCTACCAGAGGCTGGTATAAGGCATATGTTAAGTTTAAATGAGAGGGCAAAGTTTATCTTAATATTAAGGCATCCAGTAGATAGAGATTATTCACATATCAGGATGATAATAAAGAATAAATACGGATCTCAACTGCAAGGCTTTACGGATAATATTCTAGAGCAACATCTTCTTAGTGCTGCAGACCACAAAGGTGTTGCGGAACGAAGCTATTACAAACAAATCTTGGCAAGATTTGAGAGTTTGATACCCGGTGAAAATATACATATTGCTTTCTACGATGACATAGTTGACTTACCAATAGAAACATTAAACTCTATATGCGATTTTCTTGATCTCGATGTAGAGGATTCAATTTATGAAAAAGCACAGTCAGCTTCATTTAAAGGTCCTGAAATAGAACTGCCAAATGCATTAAAGGAAAAATTATTTGAGCGTCATGTCGACGAAATAAAATATATAAATGACCGGTTTGGTAAGAACTGGCGAGAATCATGACTCCTGAAATATATGCAATCAGAAAAGCCTTACTCAGTAAAGAAGCGATTGTTTCCAATATTCTCTATGGAAATTACAAAATACAAGTTTTTGTAAAGAACTACGATAAGCCCCTGATTATCACGTTTGCTCCTTTTGGTGAAACTGACTCACTTCAAATGGATGTAAATAAAGAGGTATGGGGGTATAAATATTTTAGAAGAAAAAACCAAAACATCATTGCGATCTCAAGTGTTTACGAAGAGACATGGTATAGATGCGAAGAAATCGAAAGAATAACTTCGATTTTAGGAAAATGCTTTCAGCATTTTCCTGAGGTGCTTGGCTATGGTGGAAGTATGGGAGGGTTTGCAATTGGTGCCTTTAGCAAAAGTTTAAACCTAGATAGAGTTTTGCTATTGAATCCTTTCTCAACACTTGCACCTGCTCTTGTGCCTTTTGAAACTAGATTTCAGGAATATCAAGAAAAATTAAATTGGGGTGATGGATTTTTCGATGCCGCTGCTTGCAATTGCAAGGGTTTCGTAGTCTACGATTCGATTTTTAATTTAGATAAAATGCACGCAAAGCGCTTTAAAACATTGACACCAATAATAGTCCCAGGTGTGGGGCATAAAGTTCCAATGCACTTGGCAAACTTAGGGGCGTTAGAGTTATTGGTTGATGGATTTATTGTAAACAACTTTGATCACTATAAATTTTCTAGGCAGATACGTCGAAGGCACTTTTATCCACATTATTTTGATTGGATGCTTAGCACAGAAAATTTGCATTTAACACCAGCCAGACGTCAGATAATAGAGAAGCAAAAAAAGCTGTTGTTCCGTTTGTTTGATATTCGAAGTAGCGGGCCAGAGATGGATTCATCAAGCATTGATGTGATAAGGGATAGTGCATTGGCACTGGAGTCAGAGAGTTTGGAGTTTTCATATCGTTTAATGAAAATTGCACACCACCTTAGACCTGAAGGAAAATTCATTAAGGATAAGCTTGATATCTACGAACAAATGATGAATAACAAAAAAGTAAAATGATTAGATAAATAGGATGTGAAAATTGAATTGCCTTTCAAGTTTGAAAAATACATTTAGTTTGCCGAACGTAAATCGTGAATATGGTGAACGTGGAAATTTTGAGCTGCAGGTTTTTGAGGACGTGAAAGCTACATACTACGGCAGCCTTAGTGATAAGAAGTTTTTACTAAACTCATCTTATCTATCAATTTATACTGAAAGGCCTCAAAGCGAAGTCGAGAGAGAAAAAAAATTCGCTGAAGACTCCGAAGTGATCAGAACGGATATAGATATTGCTTTTGTGTTGACTAGTCGATTTTATGAAAACTATCAGCATTTCTTAATCGAAGGTTTAGTTTTGATTTATATCACTAGTAAATACTTTAAATTAGACTGTCCGGTCGTAGTGCCAGACAAGCCTCATATAAGGGATGTTGTAAGTACTTGTTTTCCAGAATTGGAGTTTATCTTTTTAGACTTCTCTCAAGGAATTAGCTGTCAAAGGGCAATTATTCCTACTCCAATAGTTAGAAATTTATGTGACTTTTCTCCTTATACATTCGAGTCCTTGAGGTTCCTCGTTGCGAACATTTCCAAGTTAGCAAGAGAGAATGACAGCCCTAATAGCGAAGTCGACAATAAGAAGCTGTTTTTTTATAGAGCAAGTAATAAAGAAAACTCTGGAGCCGGTCGGTATATTGCAAATGAATCAGAGCTAATTGACTGCTTGACCGAGTTCGATTACAAAACTGATAATGTTGATGGCTGTGACTTTATTGAAAAATATTCAAAGCTTTGCGATGTTGAATTTATGGTTACTCCTATTGGTGCAAATTTATTAAATGTCTTACTTTCATCAAAATTGAAAGAATTAATTGTAATTTCTCACCATTTCGCGTTTGGAGAGCACGGTAGGACCTGGTTCCATAAGTTACTAACATCTGTCATTGGCGATGGGTTGAAAGTGAACTTTTTTGATGAGGTAGAGCCTCTTAAAGAAGAGTTTAAGGAAGTTGTTAATTCCCCGTATATCGTAAACTGTGAGTTGTTGAAACAACAAATGCAGAGGTAACTCGTCGAGATGACACTTTATAATGAAGAGTTTTACAGAAAGCAGTCCTCAGAAAGTTTTAATAGTGCAATTGAGGTTTTTGATATTATTAAGAACTTAGGTCTCACGGTTGAAAGTGCGGTAGACTTTGGTTGTGGAGTGGGTAGCTGGTTGTCTGCATTAAAGACTTCTGGAGTTAAAAAAGTTGTTGGTGTAGACGGTGACTATGTCCCTCCTGAGCAATTAATGATTTCACGGGACGAATTTTTACCCGCAGATCTTTCACAGCCCGTTAATGTTTCGATTGCAGGTGAATTCGACCTCGCAATTTCTCTTGAAGTAGCTGAACATTTAGCAGCAGAAGTAAGCGATCAATTCGTAGAATTAATATGTAGTAGTGCTGACTTAGTTTTATTCTCTGCAGCAATCCCTTATCAAGGGGGGCATGGGCACGTCAATGAAAATTGGCAGTCATATTGGGCTGAAAAATTTGAAAAACAGGGTTATTACCCCTTAGATATTGTTCGCTCTTCTATATGGTCAAACCCTAAAGTTAAATGGTGGTATAAACAAAATTTAGTAGTTTATGCTAATGAATCTAAGTGTTCAGAGCTTGACCAGTTTCACCGGCAATCAGAGCTTTACAACTTAAATATTGTGCACCCAGAGCAATACCTAACAGTTGCGCATCGAGGCTCTGTTGGTTTTGCAAGGAATTTAAATGCCGATCTCGAATACCTAAGTAATTTAAACATTAAAAAGCAAAAGGTTGAAGACAACCCTAGATATGGTAAGGAGTTTTCTTTTGTTGAACCTACAGAAACAATAAAAGATATTAAATCTGTCGCTATAAACGAGCATTATAAAGAAAACCCAGTATTAAAAGATGCATATTCACCGGTACTTTTCCGTACGGGTTATATTCAGAGCTTATCATCTCTCAATTTGAAAGTTAATCGGCCAGACTTTATATGTATAGGTGCTCAAAAGTGTGGTACGACATGGCTTCATCGTTTTCTTGAGAAGCAAGACTCTATTTTTGTGCCTCCGCTAAAAGAATTAAACTTCTTCAATTCATTCGTTTTTGACTCTCATAGTGCTTATTCAGGTACTTGGAGAAGAAGTGCGGGGTTGGAAAGGTTGAGGTACGCTTTAGAAAATAATCCTTCGATTAACGAAAACTGGCTTAATTATTTATTTAAGTTCACCAAAGAAACAGTAGATTCAACTTGGTATGAGAGTGTGTTTGAAATGGGGGCAGGGAAAATCTCAGGTGAAATTACTCCTGAATATGCAATGTTGCCAACTGATGCTATTGAGGAAGTTAGAAGACTTTTACCAGATTTAAAAATTTTACTTCTGGTGAGAAAACCGTCATCTAGGGCTATATCTCATTTAAATATGATTAATTTAAATTGTGAGGAATTGTCTGTATCCGCACTTAAAGAGTTTGCGCTTTCTGAAAGCGTTATGCAACGCTCTAATTATCAAGAAATCTACAATAGATGGATCAACGTATTTGGTAAAGAATCTGTGCATTTAGATTGCTTGGAGGCAATTTCAGATGAACCCCATGCATTTCTGGACAGGCTTGAAACATTTTTTGGTTGTGAACTAGATAATAGAGACTTTTCAGCTGTAAAAGTGCATGAAAGTGTTTCCTCAAAGAAAGTCGAAGGACTTATGCCTTTTGTAGTTAAACATTACAAGAGTTTAGAGAACCAGTTTTTGGAGTCTCACCCGCAGTTTAGAAAGTATTGGTAAGGGTCTATTAGTATTGGTTAGCCCTTAGTTAGACTACTATCTGGTCGGATTTTATGATTACATTAGTATTTTAAGTGAATTAAGAGTTGTATAATGAGAAAAGGAATAATCCTTGCCGGTGGTTCGGGTACTAGGCTGCACCCATTAACAAAGGTCGTAAGTAAACAGCTTATGCCTGTTTATGATAAGCCCATGATCTACTATCCGTTATCTACATTAATGATGTCGGGTATCCGGGATATTCTGATTATTACAACACCTGAAGAGCAAAATCGATTTATAGAGCTTCTTGGCGATGGCTCATCCTGGGGCTTGAATATTCAGTACGCGGTGCAACCTTCTCCAGATGGCCTGGCCCAAGCATTCCTAATTGGTGAAGAGTTTATTGGCAACAATAGTTGTTCATTGGTCTTAGGTGATAACATCTATTATGGTCACGATCTAAGAGTTTCCTTAAAAAACGCTTACGGTCAGACTAATGGCGCCACAGTGTTCGGGTACCACGTAACTGATCCTGAACGATATGGGGTTGTTGATTTCGACAATGACTGGAATGCGCTTTCTATAGAAGAAAAGCCTGCGAAACCTAAATCTAATTATGCCGTAACCGGCCTTTACTACTACGACAATCGCGTAGTGGACTTTGCCAAAGAGGTTAAACCTTCTCCTCGTGGCGAATTAGAAATCACGGATCTGAACAATATGTATCTTCAGGACGGCTCACTTAAAGTAGAACTAATGGGCCGCGGTTCTGCGTGGTTAGATACAGGTACACTGGACAGCTTATTAGATGCAGCTAATTTTGTGGCTGCAATTGAAAAGCGACAGGGCTTAAAAATATGTTGCCCTGAAGAGGTTGCGTATCGTATGGGGTATATCGATGCTGAGCAGTTGGAGAAGCTTGCGGCCCCGCTTAAGAAAAGTGGTTACGGCGATTACCTGTTAAAAGTAATTAACGACCGGGTTAAGTGATGAAATGATTCGTTATCCCTGCGAAGGCGGGGGCCTGTTAATTTTGCACCAAATTAAATTCAAGCGGTCCCGGTTAATTGCTACACAATTACCGGGACGACGGAATAGATATAATTTCCGGTATGACCGGATAGGTGAAGTGTCCGGAATTCGGCGAGGAAAAGAATAATCCATGCAAGTAATTGAAACCGACATCCCTGATGTCAAAATTATAGAGCCACGTGTATTCGGTGACGAACGTGGCTTTTTTATGGAAACCTTTCGTACGGATTGGTTCAAGTCTGAATGCGCAGACGTTGATTTTGTTCAGGACAATCATTCTAAATCCAAGCAAGGTATTCTACGTGGATTGCACTATCAGCTTGAACAGACTCAGGGCAAGTTAGTACGTGTTGTATCTGGTGAAGTATTTGACGTTGCCGTAGACATGCGAAAAGACTCTGAAACATTTGGGAAGTGGGTTGGCGTTTACCTGTCGGCCGAGAACAAGCGTCAGTTATGGGTACCTGCGGGCTTTGCGCATGGCTTTTATGTCACCAGCGAATCAGCTGAATTTGTGTATAAGTGCACGGATTATTATCACCCGGAATCCGAAGTGTCGGTAAATTATAATGACCCGACCATTGGTATTGAATGGCCGCTGGTGAATGGCGAAGCGCCGTCGTTGTCTGGCAAAGACGAAAACGGCACCGCATTCGTTGATGCACCAACGTTTTAAGGCCACTAGTTAAAGGAATAATGATGTCACAACTGGTAGTCATTGGGAAAAGCGGTCAGCTCGCTTGGGAAGTCGCACGGCTCGTGCCGGATGCAGTGTGTTTAGGCCGTGACGATATTGATATTACATCGGCGGAAAGTATCGCAGATAAGCTCGGCGTCTTAGCACCTGCCGCGGTAATTAATGCCTCTGCTTACACGGCAGTGGATAAGGCCGAAAGTGATGAAGCCAATGCGTATTTGTTAAATCAAACGGCAGTCGCCAATCTGGCCAACTATTGCAAGGCGCACAACGTATTCTTTGTGCACGTGTCTACCGACTATGTGTTTAATGGCGAAAAAGGCTCGCCCTATACGGTTGATGACACCATTGCGCCGCAGGGCATGTACGGCAAAACCAAGGCCGCCGGTGAAGCTGAAGTGAAAAGTATTTTACCTGAGCACAGTGCGATTATTCGCACATCCTGGGTGTATTCGGCGCATGGCAATAACTTTGTAAAAACTATGCTGCGGTTGATGGCAGAAAAGCCTCAATTGGGTGTCATTGATGACCAATTAGGTAGCCCGACCTGGGCGAAGGGGTTAGCGCAAGCCTGTATTGAGGCCGCCACACAACAACACACAGGTGTATTCCATTGGTCTGACGAAGGCGTGTGTAGCTGGTATGACTTTGCTGTTGCCATTCAGCAACTGGGATTAGAGAAAGGGCTGTTAAGTCAGGCCGTACCAATTAACCCTATCCCAAGCAGCGCCTATCCTACGCCAGCCAAACGTCCTCACTACAGTGTGCTGGATAAAACATTGAGCCGCGAAACTTATACAACCCCTCTTACACACTGGCGCGAACAGCTTAGCGCCATGATGGATGAGCTGGTGTAATAGCAAGAGAATTGACTAAAATGACAGCAAAAACAATTATTGTAACTGGCGGCGCGGGCTTCATTGGTTCCGCCGTAGTTCGTCACCTAATTAACGATACTGACCACACGGTGGTGAATCTCGATAAGCTGACTTACGCAGGTAACCTGGAATCACTGAAAGAAATCGACCAAAGCGACCGCTACCATTTTGAGCAGGTAGACATTTGCGACGGACCGGAAGTTAAACGCGTACTGGACACATACCAGCCTGATATTATTATGCATCTTGCAGCAGAGAGTCATGTTGACCGCTCTATCGATGGCCCGGGTGAGTTTATTCATACCAATGTTGTTGGCACTTACACATTGTTAGAGCAAGCGCGTAGCTTCTATGCCACACTAAGCGATGATAAAAAAGCAGGTTTTAAGTTCCACCATATCTCGACCGACGAGGTCTACGGTGATTTACCTCACCCTGATGAAGTAGAAGTAGGCACAGAGTTGCCTTTATTTACGGAAGAAACATCTTACGAACCAAGCTCGCCGTACTCAGCATCGAAAGCTGCGTCTGACCATTTGGTTCGCGCCTGGTTGCGCACGTTTAAACTGCCCACGGTCGTTACCAACTGTTCAAATAACTATGGCCCGTATCACTTCCCGGAAAAACTCATTCCGCTAATGATACTCAATGCCCTGGCGGGTAAGCCGCTGCCGGTATATGGAAAAGGCAATCAAATCCGTGACTGGCTTTATGTAGAAGACCACGCCCGCGCATTAGTGGTAGTCGCTACAACGGGCGCTATTGGCGAAACCTACAACATTGGCGGTCACAACGAAAAGCAAAACATCGATGTGGTACACACCATCTGCGATATTCTTGACGAAGTGAAACCGAAAGCTGAAGGTAGTTATCGCGACCAAATTACCAGCGTTGCTGATCGCCCCGGACACGATATGCGCTACGCCATCGATGCCAGCA
>Ga0209379_10000581_pt1 | contig 28909 bp, 26 predicted proteins | sample tdDd001_FD_187124 | JGI IMG/M metagenome (GOLD analysis project Ga0209379, IMG submission 187124) | Marine sediment microbial communities from the Atlantic coast under amendment with organic carbon and nitrate - tdDd00.1 (SPAdes)... | ecosystem: Environmental > Aquatic > Marine > Coastal >...
GTATACAAGGTACCACATATAAATCAGGTATCTATAAAGATAAAAAGTTAGGAATATTCCAATTTGAAAAGAATACAATAGCATGACAAAATATGATTTAGAATATGTCATTCACGCCTCACAAAAGGTACTGTTTGAACGCTTAAGCACTTCGAGTGGCTTATCCGAATGGTTTGCTGATAATGTAAACCAAAAAGGGAAAATTTTCTCTTTCGAATGGGATGGGTCAGAGCAAAAAGCTGAAATGATTCATAAGAAAGAAAATCAGGTTGTACGATTTCACTGGCTAGATAGCGAAGATGAAGATAGTTATTTCGAATTTCGCTTTGAAATTGATGCCTTAACCAACGACTTGTCATTAATTATTACAGATTTCGCTGACGAAGACGAAATTGATGAAAACATGGAACTCTGGGACACTCAAATCTCGGAACTGAAACACGTATTGGGTGCATAATTTTTAACACTCATAAACACATATTCCTGATAAAATATTTTATTTTTGTAGAAATAAGACCAGATTCATTTTAACTGGTCTTATTTTTTGCATTATGAAATGAGCCTGTATTAAGTTAATCAAGCTTACTTGATTCTTATTCTTGAATTCCAGATCCATGAAACGACTACACTCCTTTATACTAAAAAGCTTTTTAGGTCCTTTAACATTCACATTCTTTATCTGTATGTTCGTTCTGCTCATGCAGTTTCTTTGGAGATATGTAGACGAGTTCGTAGGAAAAGGTTTGCATTGGACCGTTATTGTAGAATTCATGTTCTATGTTTCGGCAACTCTGGTACCTATGGCACTCCCTTTAGCAATTCTACTAGCTTCCATTATGTCTTTTGGTAATATGGGAGAAAACTATGAGTTGATTGCCATGAAAGCAGCAGGAATCTCATTACAGAGAATCATGCGTCCCCTAATAATTCTTGTCATGTTTATTGGTTTAGGTGCTTTTTATTTCTCCAATTATGTCATGCCCGTTGCTTCACTAAAAACAAGTGCTTTACTTTACGATATTAAACATCAAAATCCTGAATTGGTTTTACAGGAGGGTGTTTTTACGAGTGATCTCAAGGGGTTCGGAATAAAGGTTGGTCCAATTGATAAGGAAACAGGTATGATCTATGATCTAATGATTTATGATCATAGAGAAAGTCATGGCAATACACAAGTAACAGTTGCCGATTCTGGAACCATGTCGACTAGTGCTGATAAACTGTTTATGGATTTAACACTTTACAGCGGCAGAAGATACGAAGATGTTAAAAAAGACAGACGCCGTGATAAAGAGAAGCATCCATCTCAACGAGTTAAATTCGACTTATATAAAACAACCATTAGCCTACCTGGAAGCGAGTTAGAACGTACTGATGAAGATAAATTCCGTAATTCGTACAGAATGTACAACTTAAAGCAGCTTTCGAAACAACGCGATACGCTTGAAGATGAATTGAAATTAGAAAAAACAAGATTAGCTCATCAACTATCAAGCTATCAGTATTTCAAAAAAGAAAGTAAAGCATCACGTCGAGATTCTATTCGTCTGGTTTTATTAAATGCTAAAACCTGGGATGCAGATTCCCTATATCAGCAACTAAACCTGAGCGATAAATTAACCTCGGTTACAAATGCTTTGAGTTACAGTAGAAAAGGGAAAAATCGTGTTTCTACAAACCTAGGCATTCAAACCTCTAAAAAGAAGTGGATTCAAAAACATATAAACGAATGGCATCGTAAATTTACCTTATCATTCGCATGTATTATCTTTTTCTTTATTGGAGCGCCACTTGGTGCTATTATTCGTAAAGGTGGTTTAGGTATGCCAGTTATCGTATCAGTTCTTTTCTTTATCATCTACTATATTATTTCGATGACGGGAGAACGAGCAGCTCGAGAACTCGTCATGTCTCCATTTATGGGAATGTGGATATCTTCAATGGTCATTCTGCCATTGGGTGTCGTACTAACCTATCAGGCAACAACCGACTCAAGAATTCTAAATATTGAATCTTATATCAACTTCTTTAAGAAGATAAATTTCACTAAACTTTTCTCGAAAAAAGATGCTTAAAAAAATTCTATTCGTCCTTGTCCTTTCAATTTCTATAGGCGCTTGTCAGAACAAAACCAAGACCGACTCTAAAGGCTTAGATATCCTTTTGGATAATTGGCACTTGGCTGCAACCAATGCTGATATTGAACCCTACTTTTCAGCCTTACACGAGGATGCCATTTACATCGGAACTGACGCTTCAGAAAGATGGACCAAGACAGAATTTTTCAATTTTTGTGAACCTTATTTTAAAAAAGGTAAAGCATGGGATTTTAAAGCTTTCGACAGAAAAATTTATTTCTCAGAAGATGGGAAAACAGCTTGGTTTAACGAACTGCTCAACACTTGGATGGGAGTTTGTAGAGCTTCAGGTGTATTAAGCTTTCGCAATGGGAATTGGAAAATATCTCATTACCACCTTTCTGTAACAGTTAAAAACGAAAAGATGAACGAATTTATTAAAATTCAGTAATTCTTGTTTTTAAGAGAGTTGTCTCACTCAATATTAAGTTACTATGTTCGACGATTTAAAACCAGATATCGATTACTATATGAGCCCTGATGGCTATCGAATACTAACTCAGAAATACTTAAGCGAGCGAGGTTATTGCTGTGGGAATGGGTGTAAACATTGTCCTTATTTTCCAAAACACACAAAAGGTAATCAAACGTTAAAAGAATAATACAAATTCCAATATGATTCAAAATAGCTTACGAATTATTTATATGGGAACTCCTGATTTTGCAGTAGCTCCTCTTGATGCTTTAATTAATGCTGGATGTAATGTGGTTGGAGTTGTAACAAATCCTGACAAACCAGCTGGCCGCGGACAAAAAATTCAAGAATCGGCAGTAAAAAAATATGCCCTTGAAAAAGGTTTACAAATTCTGCAACCTGAAAAATTTAGAAATGAAACTTTTCTTGAAGAGCTAAAAGCTTTGAATGCTGATTTACAAGTTGTGGTTGCATTCAAGATGCTACCAGAGGTGGTTTGGGATATGCCTAAGTTTGGTACCCTTAACCTACACGCTTCTTTATTGCCTCATTACCGTGGTGCTGCCCCAATAAATTGGGCTATAATGAATGGTGATAAGGAATCAGGTGTTTCGACTTTCCTTCTACAAAAAGAAATTGATACGGGGAATGTCATTTTTCAAGAAAGAGTAAGCATTGGAGAAAATGATAATCTAGAAACACTTCACGATAATTTAATGGAAATAGGTTCAAAGCTAGTTGTTAAAACTGTGAGAGCTATTGAAGTAAATGATTACCCTCAAATTCCACAAGAAGATTTAACAAATGCTGGTGAAGAATTAAAAATTGCACCAAAAATCTTCAAGAACGATTGTAAGATTAACTGGTCATACTCAATCGAAAAAATACACAATCATATTAGAGGCCTAAGCCCCTACCCTGCTGCCTGGACAGAACTTACTGATGCTAATCAGAAGAAGGTGGCCGTAAAAGTATACGCAGCTAACAAAGAAATTGAAGAGCATTCCTTATCTATTGGTACTCTTGTGAGTGATAAGAAAACCTATTTGAAAGTTGCTGTTGATGGTGGATTTTTAAACCTTACAACTATTCAAATGGCAGGTAAAAAAAGAATGCAGATTGGAGATTTCTTAAGGGGATTTCAACAAATTGATCAATACAAGCTTCTTGTAGATTAAAAATAAAAACACTAGAATATACAGAGCTTATCTCATTTGAGGTAAGCTCTTTTTGTATCCATCAACTAAGTATAAAACATATAAACGGAACTTTATCAGTTTACCCTACAAGATCTCTCAAAAAAACTTCCGTCAGTTCTAAACTCCTTTCACAAAATATTTTTCCATTTCAAAAAAGTTTTGCTTAACTTTTAGTTAGGATAAAAAAATCCTCTTTTCAGGCGAAACAGTTTTTCGGATTTGTGCAGTTGAGTTTCGCCTTTTTTTAATCTACTATCCTCATCGGAATACTAGATTTTCCCTTTTATCATTTAGAATTCATAATATAGGCTTAGGCCGACTGAAGTCAGTTTAACATGAAAATTGAGGCTTATGGTAACGCGCATATTCGATTTATTAGACAATTATCAAGAAAACTATTCTGATAAGAAATCTGCTTTTGTAAAAAAAGAAAATGGAAAATGGATTAGCTATAGTACACAGGACTATATCCGTAATTCAAACCTTATGGCCTATGCTTTTCTAGAACTAGGTTTCAAAAAAGGAGATCGAGTTATTAGCATATCAAATAACCGCCCGGAATGGAACTTCTTGGATATGGCTTTAGCACAATCTGGCTTAATTCATGTACCTCTCTATCCTACTATTGGCAGTAAGAGCTATAATTATATTATTGAGCATTGTAAGCCTGTAGCCATATTTGTTGCAGATGAAACTCACTTTAGTAAAATTCAAGAAGCTGTTGATAAGCAAGATTCTACGCCCCTTGTTTACTCTTTCAATCAAATTACTGACGTTACGAATTGGCAACAATTAATTGAACTTGGAAATAATGTGAAAGATGATCAAAAAGAAAATCTTCTTGAAATAAAAAAAAGCATTCTACCTAAAGATTTACTTACCATCATCTATACCTCGGGAACAACTGGAACTCCCAAGGGCGTTATGCTATCACATCATAATTTCCTAAGTAATGTTTTGGCTTCTGCCGAGCGGCTTGTTCTCAATTCAAGTCATAAAGTCCTAAGCTTTTTACCTATTAATCATGTGTATGAACGAATGGTCAATTATCAATATCAATACAAAGGTTTAAGCATTTATTATGCTGAAAGTATGGATACAATTGGTGATAATTTGAAAGAGGTAAAACCACATGGATTTGCTACCGTTCCACGTCTTCTGGAAAAGGTATATGACAAAATTATGGCTAAAGGGAAAAGCTTAAGCTTTCTAAAGCGAACTTTATTCAATTGGGCTATTAAACTAGGGTCGCGCTACGAACTAAACCGAGCTAATGGGGAGTGGTATGAATTTAAATTAAAAATTGCCAGAAAACTTATTTTCAGTAAATGGCATGAGGCATTGGGTGGGAATATCCTATTTATGTGTTCGGGAGGTGCTGCACTTCAAGTTCGATTAGAGCGTATATTTTGGGCAGCTGGAATTCCTGTACAAGAAGGATACGGTTTAACTGAAACCTCCCCTATTATTTCTGCCAATCAAAGCACTTGGCCAGATATCCGTTTCGGAACTGTAGGTCCTCTTATTAAAGACGTAGAAGTTAAGATTGCAGAAGATGGTGAAATCTTAGCCAAAGGTCCCAATATTATGCTGGGCTACTATAAGGATCCTAAACTGACAAATCAGGTTATTGATAAGGATGGTTGGTTCCACACGGGTGATATTGGCTGTATGGTAGAAGATCGATTCTTAAAAATAACAGATCGGAAGAAAGAGATATTCAAAACTTCGGGTGGTATTTACATTGCACCTCAAGTTATGGAAAACAAATTAAAAGAATCGCCTTTTATTGATCAAGTAATTGTGATTGGAGAAGCAGAACGATTTCCTGCTGTCATCATTTCACCAAATTTTGAATTCCTCGAATCTTATGCCAAACGTAAATTTATTCCATACAATAGCAAAGAACAGATTATAAGTAACGATCGGATCAAAAAACGTATCTGGCGAGAATTAATAAAAAACAACAAAACTATTGACCATCCTAAACGCATAAAAAGCATGCGATTGGTAACAGATACTTGGGCACCTGAAACGGGTGAACTTTCACCTACACTTAAATTAAAACGTAAGGTTCTGAAAGCAAAATATCGTGATATCATTAAGGACATCTATACCAATTAATCCAATTTTAACTATACACACAAATTTCTAACATATGAATTTCAACATAAAAAAAGTTGCTGTACTTGGAGCTGGCGTCATGGGATCTCAAATTGCATGTCATTTTGCCAATATTGGCATTGAAGTGCTATTGCTTGATATAGCACCTAAGGAACTAGATGAGAAAGAAATCGAGCTCGGGCTAAACCTCAATCATCCAAAAGTTAAAAATAGAATCATAAACCAACTATTTACACGTACACTTAAGCTTAAGCCTGATCCCTTATACAAGAAGGAATTTGCCAAAAGAATCAGCTTAGGGAATTTTGATAATGATCTGCCTAAAATTGCAAACTGTGATTGGATCATTGAAGTTGTTGTTGAAAACCTTGATATTAAGAAAAGTCTGTATGAAAAAATAGAGCTTTACAGAAAAGTGAATACCTTAATAACAACAAATACATCTGGTATTCCCATTCAAGTTTTAAATCAAGATAGAAGCGAAAATTTCAAACAATATTTCTGTGGAACTCACTTTTTCAATCCACCTAGATATCTTAAGTTATTAGAGATTATCCCTACAAAAGAAACGAGTCAAAAAGTTATTGATTTCCTGACTCATTTTGGTGAACGTTTTCTTGGGAAAGCTGTTGTTGAATGTAAAGACACTCCGGCTTTTATAGCCAACAGAGTTGGTATTTATTCCATGATGTCAGTTGTACATTTAATGGAAGAAATGGATTTTTCTGTTCAGGAGATTGACAAACTTACTGGTATTATCATTGGTCGTCCTAAATCAGCAACATTTCGTACTTGCGATGTCGTTGGATTAGACACCTTGGTCTTTGTGGCTCAAAACCTACAAAAAGTTCTCGTTAAGGATGAATCCAAAGATACTTTCCGTGTTCCTGATAGTATTCAAAAAATGATGGAGTTAAAATGGCTGGGGTCGAAAACAAAGCAAGGATTCTATAAGAAAGTTAAAGCTGAAAATGGTCAATCAGAAATACTGAGTTTAAATCTCGATACATTTGGATATCAAGCCAAACAGAAATTAAAAATTCCTGAGTTTGAAAAGGCAAAAGCACTTCCTGATTTAACACAGAGAATAAAAAGTTTGATTTCAGGTCATTCCAAAGTCAATTTATTCTATCAGAAACTCTTTTTCGGCTTGTTTGCTTACATCTCACACCGCATTCCTGAAATAACCGACGACTTGTACAAAATCGATGAAGCCATGTGCGCTGGTTTTGCATGGGAAATAGGTCCTTTTGAGATATGGGATAGTTTGAGTCTGGAGAAAACCATTCCGCAAATGGAAAAAATGGGAATGAAACCTGCCGCCTGGATTTATGAGATGATGGAGAAGAAAGAAAGCTTCTATCAACTTCAGAATGGATACCAGCAATTTTATGATCTCAGCTCCAAGGCACATCTTATTATTCCTGGATCAGAACAATTTATTTCACTTAAAAATATCCGATCAAGCCAAACTTTATGGCAAAACGAAGGCTGTAGTCTAATCAATTTGGGAGATGGAGTAATTAATCTTGAGTTTCACACAAAGATGAATACCATAGGTAGTGAAATTATTCAAGGTATTAATAAAGCGATTGAGATGACAGAAGCCAATCATCAAGCCTTAATTATATCCAATGAAGGGGATCATTTTTCTGCGGGAGCAAATATTGGTTTGGTTTTCATGCTAGCCATTGAACAGGAGTTTGAAGAGTTAGATATGGTTGTGAAGACCTTCCAAGATACTATGTTGAAACTTAAATATGCTCCTTTCCCTGTTATCGCAGCTCCACATAATATGGCATTAGGCGGCGGTTGTGAAATCAGTATGCATTGCGATAAGGTAATTGCGCATACCGAAACTTATATGGGACTCGTTGAGTTAGGTGTAGGCGTTATTCCAGCTGGAGGTGGAACTAAAGAATTTGCCTTACGCTTATCGAATGAAATACAAACAGATGATGTTCGTATTAATCGATTTAGAGATAAATTTTTAACAATTGGTCAGGCTAAAGTTTCAACATCTGCTTGGGAGGCATTTGATCAGGGATATCTACGAAAAGATGTTGATGAGATTGTTGTGAGTAGAAAACATCAGTTAAAATACGCTAAACAAAGTGCTATTCTCATGATTGAAAAAGGCTACACGCCTCCTATTCCACCTAAAGATATAAGGGTTTTAGGTAAAGAAGGTTTAAGCCTTGTCTACTCAGGTGCAGATGGTATGCAGGTTGGTAATTTTATTTCAGAACATGATAAGCATTTGTCTATAGAATTGGGCAAAATATTAAGCGGTGGAGAGCTTAATGAACCTTCTCTTGTCTCCGAAAATTACCTTCTAAACCTGGAGCGGAAAGCCTTTGTAAAACTTTGTCAGGAGAAAAAAACGTTGGAACGTATGCAAAGCTTATTACATAAAGGAAAAATATTAAGAAACTAATTGACCAGATAATCAACTCAATAATTCTACGACTCATTCTATAACACAAAATAATATGACCACATATATAATAGCCGCAAAACGAACAGCAGTAGGAAAAGCTAAAAAAGGGAAACTCAGGTTAATTCGACCTGATGATATGGCTGCCAGAGTCGTTCAAAACATTATGACAGAGTTTCCAATGATAGACCCCGAACAAATTGATGATGTTATTGTTGGGAATGCAATGCCCGAAGCAGAACAAGGTTTAAACATGGGGAGAATGATATCCCTTATGGGACTAAATAATGTAACTATTCCAGGCATGACCGTTAACCGGTATTGCTCTTCTGGTTTAGAGTCTATAGCGATTGCCGCATCAAAAATCGAGATGGGACTTGCCGACTGCATCCTTGCTGGTGGAGCAGAATCCATGTCCTTAATTCCAATGGGTGGCTGGCGAGTTGTACCCAATCTTGACATCGCAAAAACAAATCCCGATTGGTATTGGAATATGGGAATAACAGCTGAAGCACTTCGTAAGAAATACAATATCACTCGTGAAGATCAGGATAAATTCTCATTCCACTCTCACCGAAAAGCAATTGACGCAATAGATCATAAGCGATTTTTAGATGAAATCGTTCCAATAAAGGTTATTGAGAACTTTGTAAACGGAAACGACATTTTAGAGCATCAAGAACATGTTGTTTCGGAAGATGAAGGGCCCAGAAAAGATACAACACTTGAAGGTTTAAGCAAATTAAAACCTGTATTTGACATGAAAGGTAGCGTTACAGCTGGTAATTCATCTCAAACTTCGGATGGAGCTGCTTTCGTTTTAGTTGTATCCGAGAAAATGTTGAAAGAACTTAATGTAGAGCCACTAGGTCGTTTTGTAAATTATGCCGTTGCGGGTGTAGAACCCAAGCACATGGGAATTGGACCTGTGGCAGCTATACCTAAAGTTTTAAAAAGATCCGGTTTATCAATGAATCAAATTGAGCAATTAGAATTGAATGAAGCCTTCGCCGTTCAAGCATTAGCAGTACTTCGAGAGCTCAATATCAATCCTGATATTACCAATATTAATGGAGGAGCAATTGCGCTTGGTCATCCTCTAGGCTGTACGGGTACCAAGTTAACGGTACAGTTAATTCACGAAATGAAAAAGCAAAAACAAAAATATGGTATGGTAAGTATGTGTGTTGGTTCTGGACAAGGGGCAGCAGGTATATTCGAAGTATTCTAGCGGAAAGTTAAAATCACACTATTATAAAATCTCAACTTGTAAGAACTCTAAAATCCTCAGATATGACAGCTAAAAAATATCCCAAAGGCGGTGAATTCTTAGTGAATGAAACCAAGCCACAAGACATATTTATTCCTGAAGAATTCTCAGAAGAACAGATCATGATTAAGGAAACTTGTAGTGATTTTCTAGAGAAAGAAGTTGTTCCCAATCTTGATGAAATCGACAAGCAACAAAATGGTTTAATGGTTGAACTTCTAGAAAAAGCAGGAGAACTTGGATTGCTTGGCGTATCGGTTCCTGAAGAATACGATGGTTTTGGTCAGGATATGAACACGTCTATGTTGAGTACCGAAATAATGGGAACCTACAGTTCTTTTGCCGTAGCTTTTGCTGCCCATGTGGGGATTGGCACATTCCCAATACTCTATTATGGAACTGAGGAGCAAAAATCAAAATACTTACCCAAGTTGGCTAGTGGTGAGTTTAAAGGTGCGTATTGCCTTACCGAACCTGGCGCGGGTTCTGATGCCAACTCTGGTAAATCAAAAGCGACTTTAAGTAAAGATGGCAAACGTTACATTCTGAACGGACAAAAGATGTGGATTACCAATGGTGGGTTCGCAGATGTTTATACCGTATTTGCAAAAATTGATGATGATAAAGATCTAAGCGCCTTTATTGTTGAAAAAAGTTACAAGGGGATTAAGCTTGGTCAGGAAGAAAAGAAGATGGGGATTAAAGGCTCTTCAACTTGTATGATGTTTTTTGAAGACTGTGAGATTCCTGCGGAAAATTTACTGGGAGAAAGAGGCTTAGGTTTTAAAATCGCACTGAATATTCTTAATAATGGCCGAGTTAAACTAGCAGCAGCTGTTCTTGGTGCTGGTAAAAATGTAATTGACAATTCGGTTAAGTATGCCAATGAGCGTATCCAATTTGGGATGAGTATTTCAAATTTTGGAGCCATTCAAGCTAAAATGGCTGAACAAAGTATTCGTTTATTTGCTGTTGAGTCTGCCTTGTACAGGTGTAGTAATGATATTCAAAACAATATTTCTGAATTTGTAGAGCAAGGCATGAGTAAAGAGAATGCCGTTATTCATGCGCAAAAGGAATTTGCCGCAGAAGCTGCGATACTTAAAGTTTCTGCTTCTGAAGCTTTAGATTTTGTTGTTGATGAAGGAGTCCAAATTTATGGTGGTATGGGCTACTCTAGCGAAGCACCTATGGAAAGGGCTTATCGTGATTCTCGTATCAACCGAATTTTTGAGGGAACCAATGAAATCAACAGAATGCTAACAGTCGATTTCCTTCTGCGAAAAGCCTTTAAAAATGAACTGCCTTTACTATCAGCTTCACAGGCGGTTGCTAAAGAACTCATGTCCATTCCTGATTTTGGTGATATTGATGACAGCTTGTTCGTTAGAGAAAATAAACTTGTTGCCAACTTTAAAAAAGCTGCCTTATTGGTTGCAGGTGCTGCGGCTCAAAAATTCATGAAAAAATTAAGCACTGAACAGGAAGTCCTAATGAATATCTCCAATATTATAATGGATTGTTACTTGGCAGAATCCATTCTTTTAAGAGTTAAGAAATTGATTAATGCAAAAGATGCTGATTCATACAAAGAGCAAATAGCAATGGCTGAAGTCTTCATATACGATGCGGCTGATCGTATTCACAAAAATGCCAAAGATGCATTGAACTCTTTTGCTTCGGGTGATGAACTAAGAATGATGCTACTGGGTATTAAGCGCTTCACGAAACATTATGGTTTAAATGGCAAAGAGTCTCGCCGCTTAATTGCACAAAAACTAATCGAAGAAAATGAACATTGCTTTTAACTAGTAAATAGAACAAACCCTCTCAAAAGTAAATTTGAGAGGGTTTATTCCTTATTCTTATAAGCTTACACTACTCGTTAATCTTTCTACTCATTATAAAATAATAAGCTAAAAAACCGATAGAAACCGAAACAAAAAAGATTCCATATGGCATAACACTATTATATGCCTTAAACACAGGATTAGTCGCTCCCAATAGTTCCATACTTATAAATCCAAGTCCCCCAAAGAAAGCTACCAAGCCCCACTTCAATGCAGGATACTGATCGTACTGTACTTGTTTTTTTACTTCTACCTCAGTATTCTGATCCAGAATCTCAGCTCTGTCAAAATGTCCCGTTTTGATTATCTTTCTCTTTAGAAAATGTGAGGACATAACCTTTATAAAAGTCACAATTCCGTAAAAAACTACAGCGGCGATTAATACTTCATCTAAATTCATATTTCAATTTTTAAGTTTTTCAATGTGTTTTGCCCATTAGACCACAGTCTGTTTCAAAATGTTGCAAAAAATCTATTTTTTTCACAAAACACTTTTCAGGACACTCTTATAAAAACCTAATACTAAATGTTATTCTTAAAAAAAACTAACTTTATCAGTACCAAAATAAATAGCTATTTAAATATTTTTTAGAATTTATTGAATTTGTTGCAACCTATTTAGACAAGTACTTGTCTAATCAAGCAGAAGATGAAAGAAAAAGAACTGATACACCAAATATGCAATGGCAATCCACAGGCTTTTAGGTTTTTGGTAAAGCAATATGAGCGTCTCGTATTTCACGTGGCTGCGCGTTTGTTGAATCGACAAGAAGATTTAGAGGATGTTTGCCAAGAGGTATTTATAAAAGTGCATCAGAAATTACCCGAGTTCCGCGGAGAATCAAAACTATCGACTTGGATTGCAACAATTGCTTACAGAGTAGCTGTAAATCACATTAAAAAGAAAAAGGCTGAAACTGATATTGATGAATCGGAACGTGAATTTTTACACGATGATATGATTACAAATAATCATCCTCAAAATATAGTAGAGAAAAAAGAGTTGAAGTCTTATGTGAGACAAATGGTTGACCAACTTCCCACACAATACAAAACAGTTCTAAGTTTATATCATTTAGAAGAAATGGGATATAAAGAAATCGTTGAAATTACAGGATTACCCGAAGGAACGGTTAAAAATTATATTTTTAGAGCTCGTAAATTATTAAAAGGGATGATTGATAAGAGCGAATTAGTAAGCTATAAATCGAACTGATATGCATAAAAATCAAGATAAATACTCAAATAATGAATTCGATTTGGAAGAATTGAGCTTCATTGATCAGATGCTGAAAGAGAGTCTGGAGGACGATTTTGAAATATCGATTCCTATAGATTTTGCTGATCAAGTGACTGAAGTTGTAGAAAAACGAAAATCGATACGAGAAGCCTTATTAAAACACCTAATGATGAGTCTCGGTTTGTTTGTGATATTTGCGTTTACAGTTGCATTCCTATTTTATTTTGAGAAAGATCAGGCAAGTTTACTGATCGATTTCGCACTAAAATTCAAATATCCTCTAGCCTTTGGCTTAATCATAGTAACAGCAATTCAATTAGCCGATTCTCTTTTATTGAGTCGAACGAAAGAACAATTAGAAGAATAAATTCAAAATAGTCTGTTTAAAATAAATGGGCCAATCCGATTCGTTGGATTGGCCCATTTTCTATTTAATCACTTGTTTATTCAAATATTATTTATCTTTTCCTCAGGTAAATTCGATCACCTTCTGATATTTTATGCCTCTTTGAGAAACCATTGAATTTTCTAATTTTTTTAATCTTCACACAATACTCCTGTGCAATATCGTATAGAGTTTCTCCTGATTTAGCTAAATGAAAGTTATAGCCACGAGCCGCTTTATTTCTTTTCTTATGGAAATATAGAATCTGATTTATTCCCAAAATATAGTTCTTAGGAAGTTCATTATACTTCAAAAGTTTGGCTCGACTAACGCCCATATTTTTCTCCAAGTTATAAAAGGTATCTCCCTTTATAACCTTAATAAAATGAACACCGTTGGCCACTTCTAATCTTAAATCTAAATCACCCAGACTTTTCTCAAATTTTGATTTTTCGGTATGACTTGATTTACGTCTCTTTGAGCCCTTATCGAATAGGTATAATTCCTCTTCTTCTATTATATCGATGAGCATATGCGCATACCTAGGATTCGTTGCGTAGCCAGCTTTCTTTAATCCTTTTGCCCAAGCTTTATAATCAGTTGGTTTCAACTTAAACAAAAAAGCATAGCGCGATCGAGTCGTCAAAAATTTAGAATGATCTTTATAGGACTGATAAGGATCCTTATACTTTCTGAAACACTCATCCTTTTCATCATCATCAATTCTTATAGATGGCCCTGTCCAGTCGTGGCATTTTATACCAAAGTGGTTTCTTGCTTTTGTAGCTAAAGTAGAATTCCCATTACCTGATTCAAGTAGTCCTTGTGCCAAAGTAATACTGGCAGGTATTCCCGTACGTTTCATTTCTGCAATTGCCAGCTTTTTATACTTGGCAATATAGGCCTTCCTCGATATATTTTTAGCTAAAGCTAATGTTGAAAATAAACAACATACAATTAGCAATAGAAACGGTTTCTGTAATTTCATATTCGTTTTTTATAAGATAACAATCAGAATTGTTTATCCACTTAATGTTACAAGTCTCCAATACATATAGAAAAGGAGACTTCTTATGTACTTAAAGTTTACGTTATAAAATATTGACAATAATTCTATATCTTTATCGCCACTTCTAGTAAACAACCATAAAAATAGAAAATCAAAATATAATCCTACTATTCTCCGTGGATTTGTACTAAAATTTTATTTATCAGGAAATTTGTATGGTAATGAAGAAAACTCAACTAGTTACGACTGTTCTAGAATATAATTCAATTGAAGAACTTGATGCTATCAATCAGGAATTGATTAATAAAGCCAAAGAGGCGACCCAAACATCCTATTCACCCTATTCAAAATTCAGTGTTGGTGCTGCAATTCTTCTCGAAAATGGTGAAATCATTCAAGGAAGCAATCAGGAGAATTCGGCTTACCCATCTGGCTTGTGTGCCGAAAGAGTTGCCATGTTTTATGCCAATTCAAAATATCCTGATGTAGCTGTGAAAAGCATTGCAATTGCGTGTTATAATAATGGTCAATTTCTTGATAGACCTATTCCGCCTTGTGGCAGTTGTCGTCAGGTTTTATTAGAAACTGAAGAGCGTCACAACACACCTATGCAAGTCTTCCTTTATGGACAGAAACAGATATTCGAAATCGCAAATATTAAGCAATTACTACCGCTCTATTTCGAAAAAGATATGCTTGACGAATAATGATTAACTATCGAAAAAACGAAATGGCTAAATCCTCAAACATTTGCTGATGATTTAGCCATTTTATAATTGAGTTTAGTCGTAGGTTTAAGACTTACCTATTACCAAATGATAAAGCTCTTTCCATAAGTTATCATTTTTAGGCACTGGAGCCTTAATAGTAATCTGTTCTTGCTTTACTGGATGAATAAAACTCAGTTCACGAGCATGAAGATCGATTCCACCACCTTTATTAGAACGAGGGTAACCATATTTCAAGTCGCCACGAATAGCACAACCAATTCTTGCCAGTTGAGCACGAATTTGATGATGACGTCCAGTATGCAATTTCACTTCAAGTAAAAAATACTTTTGAGATCGAGTCAGAAGTTTATATTCCAAAACGGCTTCCTTAGCATTCTTTTTCTTCTTATCGAATACATTACTCTTATTTCGATCTTCGTTTTTCAACAAATAATGAGTCAAAACTTCTTCCTCAAGTCTTGGACAATTACTAACAATAGCCCAATATACTTTTTTTATTTGATCGTCCTTCTGCTGAAACATTAAATTCAAGCGTGTTAATGCCTTACTCGTTTTTGCAAATAGCACGACACCACTTACTGGTCTATCCAATCTATGTGGTAAGCCTAAATAAACATCTCCTGGCTTATTATATTTTTCCTTAATATAGGCTTTCACCATATCACTCAAAGGTGTATCGCCGGTTTTATCACCTTGTACAATGTCACCTCTTCGTTTATTTACAGCTATTATGTGATTATCCTCATATAATACCTCTAATCTCTTTTCTTTTGCCATCTAATTTTAATAAATAATTATTAATTAATAATTATGAATTTAGTACTGTTCTCTTTCGCTTGGGAAATCTTTCGATTTTACATCTACAATGTAATTTTCTACAGCGCCTTTCATTTCAGCAAAAAGATTGTGATATCTTCTTAAGAAACGAGGTGAGAATTCCTGAGTTATTCCCAACATATCGTGTGCAACCAAAACTTGACCATCAACCCCACCTCCTGCACCAATTCCAATAACTGGAATCGTAAGTGCTTCAGCGACTTTAGTGGCTAAACTTGCAGGTATTTTTTCTAACACTAGAGCAAAACAGCCTGCTTCTTCAAGCATTTTTGCATCTTCTAAAAGCTTAGCAGCTTCTTCTTCCTCTTTAGCACGCACAGCATAAGTACCAAATTTATGAATCGACTGAGGCGTTAAACCTAAGTGCCCCATTACTGGAATACCAGCTGATAAAATTCGATTAACCGATTCTAAAATTTCACGACCTCCTTCAAGTTTTACAGCATCGGCGCTACACTCTTTCATGATACGAATAGAAGAGCATAATGCCTCTTTCGAATTACCTTGGTAAGTACCAAATGGTAAATCGACAACAACTAAGGCACGATTAACGGCACGAACCACAGAAGCACCATGATAAATCATTTGGTCAAGTGTAATCGGAAGCGTTGTTTCGTGACCAGCCATTACATTTGAAGCTGAATCTCCAACTAGAATCACATCCACACCTGCCTTATCGACAATGCTTGCCATTGAAAAATCGTAAGATGTTAACATGGCAATTTTTTCTCCTTTCAATTTCATCTCTGAAAGGATATGAGTGGTTACTCGTTTGATTGATTCTTTATGAATTGACATTTTTTTATTGCTAATTTTTAAATAGTTGAATCTGCAAATCTACTTAGAGTATTGCACATATACTCAGCAAATTTAGTAAAAGATTAAAATAAGTTGAAACAGCTACATATAATACATAGCAAACGCTCTCATTTATTAATGGTGGTGCTTTTAATTATAAGCTATAAATTAGGAATAATGAATTTCTCACAACTCCCTTTTTCCCCGCAAATTCCGACGATAATCACAGAAATCAATACATTATCTTTTCATCTGCTTTCTTCCTTTTCATATATCAAGTCTTAATATACTGCTGGTATTTTGCAAAAGGGATAGGAGCTTTTGTTTGAGCTCCTTTGTCTTTTTTTTTGACAAAGAGCGAGTGCGGATAGCCCGACCCGAAGGGTTTTGCCCAAAGAAAAGAATTGTTATTGATGCAAAATTTCATTTCCTACCTATTATATACCTAATTAATAATTCGAGTTTCTGTCTTTTTGGCAGTTATTCTGTCATATGACTCCTTCTTTTTGGCAATCAAGGTGTCAAAAATGCATTGGTTTGGTTAAAAAACATCTTGGCACAGGCTTTGATTAAATCCAATCGAGCGTGAAAATATAGCTCAAAACAAAACCGAATATTTAAAACTTAAATAAATAGTAAAATGGGTAAGATTATTGGAATCGACTTAGGAACAACAAACTCTTGTGTTTCTGTAATGGAAGGAAATGAACCAGTTGTAATTCCTAACAGCGAAGGAAAAAGAACCACACCATCAATTGTTGGTTTTATTGAGAACGGAGAAAGAAAGATTGGTGATCCTGCAAAACGTCAGGCGATTACTAACCCAACTAAGACAATTTACTCTATCAAACGTTTCATGGGTGAAACTCACGATAAAGTAACTAAAGAAATTGGACGTGTTCCTTATAAAGTAGTTAAAGGTGATAACAACACGCCTCGTGTTTTAATCGACGATCGTAAATATTCTCCACAAGAGATCTCAGCAATGACTCTTCAGAAAATGAAGAAAACTGCTGAAGATTACTTAGGACAAGAAGTAACTGAAGCTGTTATTACAGTTCCTGCATACTTTAACGATGCTCAACGTCAGGCAACAAAAGAAGCTGGTGAGATTTCTGGTTTAGATGTTAAACGTATTATCAATGAGCCTACTGCTGCAGCTTTAGCTTATGGTCTTGACAAGAAAGACAAGGATATGCAAATTGCAGTATTTGACCTTGGTGGTGGTACTTTCGATATCTCTATTCTTGAATTGGGTGACGGTGTATTCGAAGTTAAATCAACAAATGGTGATACTCACTTAGGTGGTGATGACTTTGACCAAATTATTATTGACTGGTTGGCTGAGGAATTCTTAAAAGATGAGAACCTTGACCTACGTCAGGATGCAATGGCTTTACAGCGTTTGAAAGAAGCTGCTGAAAAAGCTAAGGTTGAGCTTTCTAGTTCTACTAGCACTGAAATTAACTTGCCATATATCATGCCAGTTAACGGTATGCCTAAACACCTTGTTAGAACTCTTTCTCGTGCGCAATTCGAGCAATTGTCTGACAAATTGATTCAAGCTGTACTTGCTCCTTGTAAAACGGCTTTAAAAGATGCTGGTCTTTCAACATCTGAAATTGATGAAGTTATTTTAGTAGGTGGATCAACACGTATTCCAGCTATTCAGAACATCGTTCAGGAATTCTTCGGAAAAACACCTTCAAAAGGGGTTAATCCTGATGAGGTTGTAGCTGTAGGTGCTGCTATTCAAGGTGGTGTATTAACTGGTGAAGTTAAGGATGTACTTCTTTTGGATGTTACGCCACTTTCAATGGGTATTGAAACAATGGGTTCTGTGATGACTAAATTAATTGAAGCCAACACAACAATTCCTACTAAGAAAACTGAAACGTTTACAACTGCTGCCGACAATCAACCATCTGTAGATATTCACGTACTACAAGGTGAGCGTCCAATGGCTGCTGGTAACAAAACAATTGGTCGTTTCAACTTAGATAACATTCCTCCAGCACAGCGTGGTGTACCACAAATTGAGGTAACTTTTGATATTGACGCTAATGGTATCTTGAACGTATCTGCTAAGGATAAAGGAACAGGTAAAGAGCAGTCAATTCGTATCGAGGCATCTTCAGGATTATCTGACGAGGAAATTACTCGAATGAGAGACGAAGCTAAGGCTAACGAAGAAGCTGATAACCAAGCTAAGGATAAAGTTGATACTTTGAACAAGGCTGATAGTACTATCTTCCAAACTGAAAAGCAATTAACTGAGATAGGTGATAAATTACCTGCTGACAAGAAGCAGCCTATCGAAGATGCGCTTAACAAGTTGAAAGAAGCTCACAAAGCTCAAGATCTTGAAGCTATTAATACAGCAATTGAAGAATTGAACACTGTATTCCAAGCTGCTTCTCAGGATATCTACAATGCTCAGGAGCAAGGTGGACAGCCAGGACCTGATGCTGGTGCTCAAGGTGGACAAGCAGGCGGACAGCAAGCTAAGAAAGATGACGAAGTAACTGATGTTGACTTCGAAGAAGTGAAGTAATTGATGAATTAGAAATGATGATTTATGAATAAATCACATGACTGATATATAATAGAAACGCCAAGCAATTGATTTTGCTTGGCGTTTTTTTCATTAGCTTATTGCTACTTAAGCAAATACCTCCGAACTAAAGTAACTTTCCAAATCTTGCAGAGTGTCCTCTGAGGTTTGAATATCATTAATGATTTTCCCTTTTTCCAGAACAACGATTCTCTCACAAACCTCGGTAACATGGTTCAAGTCATGAGAGGATATCAGCATGCATACATTCTTCTTTTCTTGAATATTTTTCAGCAACTGTTTCAGTCTAATCTGAGATGAAGGATCTAGATTTGCAAAAGGCTCATCGAGAATTAATATTTCTGGCTGACTCATGATAGCTGCAAAGATCCCAATCTTCTTCTGATTACCTTTCGAAAAATCACGGATGTACTTATCTTGATTTAGAATTTCATTGCCAAAGAAATCAGAAAATTCGTTAATTAAAGCATCCAATTCTGATTTAGAAACCGAATTGATCTTAGCTATAAAATTGAAATACTCTTCAGCACTAAGAAAATCAACAAGGAAACCCTCATCGAGAAAACTTCCTGTATACATTTTCCAATCACTCGTTTTCTTAACATCAACTTCTTTCGATTCAACTATCCCTGTATCAGCTTTAATCAAGTCTAAAATAAGTCTGAAAAGTGTTGTTTTTCCAGCGCCATTATTACCTACTAATCCAAAACTTGTTCCCTGGTAAACTTTTAGCTCTTCAATATCTAATACTAGAGCTCCATTATATGATTTTTTAAGATTTTCAATTTTTATCATCACCTTAAGATTTAATTCTGAAGCCTTCGGCCATTTTATATTTATTACTAATAAATCGCTTTGTAACTGCTAGGAGTAATTTCTCACGAAATACGATACCTAATAATCCAATTGTTCCAATACATGCCAGTCCTAAAGTGGATAAACCTGCAATTCCAAATGGTGCATAAATAATGACAGGTGTTGCAAGGATAGGAATCATTAAAAAGAAATGTTGTGAACTTACTCCTTGGAAATTAAAAGCTGATCCTCCCGACAAATCCATGTATTTTCGGTTATTACAGGCAAAGTACAATAACAAGAAGGTATTAAAACCAATATTAAAGATTAGAGCCACCGTATTCACTAACAAAATAATAGAACCATAATAGGTATAAGGTAGTACTGCGAAATACATAAATAATGATGATAAAACCATCAGATTGTATTTGCTCCTGATATAATTTATATAGCTCGTATTAGAAGTCAACATCAAGTCGAAATGGCCACTTTCCCAGGAGAAAAAATACATCCCAAAATTCATCATAAAACTACCGGTCATAAACGTACCTACAAAAATTAAAAAACCAGTTGACTCAAGCATATCTGGCTTTGGATAAAACATCAGACCATAAAATGCAAACAAAGGCATCAACATTAACTGAGTTCGAGAGCGCTTGTTCCTTATCATCATTTTCATCTCAAGTAACATGAACTCCCCTATCTTACCAAAGCGTTCAAAATAAGTCAGCTTACTCAATGAACCTTTTGCATTGCCACTTCCCTTGGAAAATTCCTCCAGTGTAAAGTTTTTAAACAACAATCGATAATTTAAGAAGTAAGCTCCCAAAAACAAGCCTGCTGGTACAAGCAATAAAATGGGCTGCTGAATCATTGTTTGAAAGGTAGATGCCGAATAAGATTTGATATCTATTAAATTGAAATGATCGATAAAACCAAAAAGTACAATCGATAAAAGAAAGATGTAGAACACGATCTCATACTTTATCTGTACACGCTTGATATAAATGGCCAGGTAATTTATAAACAAATCACAAATTACGATTGATGCCAATATGAGTAAGACCTGCTCGGAACTAAGATAAGCAAATAGGGGTATCAAAATGGGCACTATTACTATTATTGGAATAAGATTAAGAATATTATACAAAGGCTTAGTTAAAACAAAATTAACCAATCGTGATTTTTTGATCGGCAATAGAAGATAAGGCATCGCCGCCATCGTTGGTAATTTTTGCATTAATGATCGTAAAATCAACATAGCCCCAAAAAAGTAAATGAAGTAACTTAATAATTCATTTAAGGGGTCTCCTCCCTTTTTTGCCAAATTTGTACCTACATAAAAGGCAAAGCCCATAAGCTCAAGTGAGATTATAAAAAATATAAATCCCATAAGAAGTTTAATACCTACACTCTTACCAAATATGGGAGATCGAGTGGCAGCTTTGTGCTGATGACTGATTAAGTTAAAACTCATTTAAAACGATTTTGAATTATTATTCTTGTGCTTACTTTTTAGTGTATTATTTCTTCCAAAAAACAATGAGTTACGAACATAAGTAATAATAAATGGTGATCAAAATAATTAGATTCCATTTTTATTCTAAAACAAAATTAGACTCATAAATTCTTCCTATTTTGCGATACAAAACCCAAATTACTCATCAACCTCATTGACAATTCTTTAAACAGATATTCATGAAAAAAATCATATCATTTGCTATACTCAGTATCCTTGCATCAGCACTATTTGCTCAAAACATTAACAAAAAAGATGAACAAGGCCGTAAACAAGGTTATTGGGAAAATATCACACCCTTAGGTAAAAAAGTTTACTCTGGTCATTTTAAAGATGGATATCCTGAAGGTGAAATGATACGCTATCATAAAAATGGTGCCATAAAAGCTCGTTTAATTTTCTCGAATAAGGGTAAAAGTGCCAAAGCACAACTCTACAGTTCCTATGAACAGTTATCGGCTACAGGTCATTACATCGATAAGAAAAAAGATAGCCTTTGGCGGTACTTTGATAAGTATGAACAGATTAGAATTGTAGAATACTATACAAATGGCAAAAAAGATGGCTTAAGTACTTATTATTATCCTAATGGTCAAACATTCGAAACATACGAATATCAGAATGACCTCAAAGATGGATATTGGATGCGATTCGACAGAGATGGGAACAAAGTGCTTCGCGCTCATTTCAAAAATGGAAAGTTAGAAGGCTGCTTAACAACTTACTACAAAAATGGTGTCATTAAAGTTGATGGCTTGTATAAAAATAATATGCGACATGAAAAATGGATTTTCTACACTATCAAAGGAGAAATTGACAAAACCATTCATTACAGAAATGGAATTGCAGATAATCAAGATGAGTTAGATGAAATACACAACCACGAAATTGATTCTTTGGAGGCGAATAAAAACAAGGACATTGATCCAGCACATTTTATTGAAAACCCCACTGAATATTTAATGAAACAACGAAGAAAATAGTTAATTTGGAGGAAGTAAGCTTAAACACAACTTATTTAATGACTCATATTAATAAATCCTATCTGTGAAAGGCATATCCTTATATCAACTCAACAATCAAATTAAATCGCATTTATCCGAAGTCTTTTCGGATGAATTATGGGTGGTTGCTGAAATATCTGAATTAAGACAAACTCAAACGGGGCATTGCTATTTAGAGCTGATTGAAAAGGACGAAAAAACCGATCAGATTACGGCTAAAGCCAGAGCCACTATTTGGGCTTACACTTTTAGAATGCTAAATCCTTACTTTAAAACGAGTACTGGCCAAACGCTAGCCTCTGGTATTAAAGTTTTAATTAAAGTGAGTGTCGAGTTTCAAGAGATTTATGGCTTCAGTCTAAATATTAAAGATATAGACCCAACTTACACTTTGGGCGATATGGCCCGTAGGAAAAAGGAAGTGATCGATAAATTGAAACAAGAAGGTGTATTTGATATGAATAGGGATCTTTTGTTTCCTGAAATTCCTAAAACAATAGCACTTATTTCATCGCCAACAGCTGCAGGTTACGAAGATTTCGTTGATCAACTCGAGAATAACCCACAAGGGTTTCAGTTCCACCACAAACTCTTTCCTGCTATAATGCAGGGCAATCAGGCTGAGGCCTCGATAATCGAAACCCTCGAGAAAATATACGCTTACGAAGATGTTTTTGATGTTGTGGTTATTATTCGAGGCGGAGGTTCAACATCCGATCTCAACTGCTTTGACAACTATGATTTGGCTCAAAATATTGCGCAATTTCCTTTGCCCGTTATCTCAGGTATTGGACACGAACGTGATGAAAGCATTGTGGATATGGTAGCCAATGTAAAGGTGAAAACACCGACAGCCGCTGCAGAATATCTCATCGATTATTTTGAAGAATGTGAAGCCTATCATGAGGGCTTACAGGAAAATTTCTTAGCTGGAGTTCAAGATATCTTAATGGAATCTTCTGATCGATTGCAACAACTATCTCAAAAATTTACGCCACTAATTCATCAGATTCTTGCAAGTAAGAACAATCAATTGGATATGGCAAAGCAGAGTATTATTGCTTCTGGTAAAAGTTTGCTCCGTAACTCAAAACATCAACTACAAGAACATTCCTTTGATTTGAAGCTTGGTATAAAACACCAACTTGATTTGGAACAAATGAATCTCAATCAATTTATGTTGAAACAACGAAATGTTAGTCGACGCTTTTTCAATAAACACAAGCATCAACTTGAACTTTTCGAACAAAGTGCAAAATATGCCAATCCTGAAAATATCTTGAAAAAGGGCTACACACTAACCCTCAGTAATGGTAAAATAGTGAAAGATATCAGTCAACTTAAAGAAGGCGATATTATAGAATCCCAGTTTGCCAAAGGACGTGTTGAGAGTCAAGTTAAAATCATTAAAAAATAGAATACAAAAATCTTAAATATAAACAGCATGGCTAAAAAGAAAATAAACTACCGCGAAGCGATTACAGAGATAGAAGAAACCATTCAGGCAATTGAGAATGAAGAATTGGATGTAGATCAGCTTTCAGATAAAGTAAAACGAGTATCGGAACTCTTAAAAATCTGTAAAGAAAAGCTTCACAACACCGAAAAAGAAGTCGAAAACATTTTGAATGAGATGGAAGACTAAACAGTAAAATTTTGAATTATGATTTATGAATTATGATTTTTTTTTACAGAATAAGCAATACTCGAATCACTATGACACGACTTACTCTCAATTTAAGTTTTATAACTTCTATCCTATTTCTTTGTTTTAGTGCCTGTGCTCAAAAGCAGAAAGATCAAACTTATATTGATGAGTTTGTAAACAATGACTTATTTAAATCGGCAAGTATTGGTATTGAGCTGTGTGATTTACAAACTGGTGAAGTTCTAGCAAAACATCAATCTGAAAAGAGCTTAACTCCAGCATCAACTCAAAAACTGGTTACAACGGCTACGGCTCTAGAAATATTAGGTGCTGATTTTCAATTTAAAACTGATGTTTTTATCATAGGTGAAATTGATAAAAATGGAACTCTTATGGGGAACCTTGTTATTCGAGGCTTTGGAGATCCGACTCTCTCGTCCAAGTATTTTCCTGAAAACAATCACTTTATTTCTTCAATTTATTCTGAGCTTAAAAAATTAGGCATTCGCCAAATTAATGGTCAGCTTTTAACTGATCATTCATATTATGAGAGCAGCATTCCTCGTACTTGGATCTGGGAGGATATTGGTAATTATTATGGAGCCGTACCTCATCCAATCAGCTATAAAGACAACACATACACCATTCACTTCGAATCAAAGGAAGCTGGTCAGTTAACTAAAATTAAAAAAGTTGACAACAAGCCTTTTAATTTAAAACTGACCAATAAAGTGATGGCCTCAAAAATAAATAGAGACAGAGCTTATATTTTTGGAGGAACAAGCAGTTCGCAAAGAAGCGTAGAGGGAACTATTCCTGAAAATCGATCTGATTTTAAAGTAAAAGGAGCGCTTTCAAGACCAGAACTTGTTTTGTTGAAAGACTTAAAAGCCTTTTTAATAGCTGGAGGAATTCCCATTAAAAATGAGAAACACCGTGTCAAAACTCAAAAGACATTACTCCAGTTTAAATCACCTCCCTTGTCGGATATTGTTGCACTAACCAATCAAAAGAGTATCAACTTGTTTGCAGATCATTTGCTTTTTCAGATTGGGATCAGTCAAAAAAAAGAAGGCAGTTGGCAGGCTGGAATTAATGCGATGAAAGAATTTTGGCAATCTCAAGGAATTGATACAAAAGGCTTATTCCTTCACGATGGTAGCGGTTTATCTCACTTTAATGCTATCTCTGCACATACATTGAATCAAATTTTGATGCATATGAATAAAAGTGGTCAGTCGGATGCTTTTTTTAACTCCTTAGCTATTTCGGGTAAAAATGGAACGCTTAAAAACTTTGGTAAACAAAGCCCTCTAATCAATAAATTCAAAGCCAAAACAGGCAGTATGACTGGTGTTCGCTCCTATTCTGGTATTCTTACAAAAAATGATGGTAAACAAGTTTGTATTAGCTTCATTATCAACAATTACAGCTGTACAAGTAAACTTGTTAACAAACAATTTAAGGACTTACTTCTAGAAACATCCAATAGATAAGCACACGTTTTCCTTTCTGATCCATTCTGTTGACATTTAACGGCACACATCTACAATTAAGCTATGGCATTCGACCATTGCTTTGCATTATTTAGCCATAATTCGCCTAAGGCTTACAATATCTTGATGACATAAAGCTTATCCTTCTCGCTCAGAAGAAATTCTCTATTAGCGGAACGTATCAACGTGATAACGACAGATTACAACCGAGCGACGGAACGTATTAACATGATAACGACAGACTACAACCGAGCGGCGGAACGTATTAACATGATAACGACAGATTACAACCGAGCGGCGGAACCTATCAACCTAACGGCGGAAGATTACAACCGAGTAGTAAAACTAGGCAATATGTGAAATTTACACATAAAAAAAGCTTCACCAATTCTAATCAGTGAAGCTTCTTTATATATCGATCTTTCTTCTTAGAAGAAATAGTATAATCCTACTGAAATACGTGTATTTCCTACCCAATGTGAATTAATTACTTCTGCTTTCTCGTTAATAGCACCATCAGTTGAATCAGCGTAAGCTGCAGCCGTATATTCAGCTTCAAGCTCAACTTTTAGGTTGTTAATTTTTTTAGATATACGAGGTGAAATACGATATAACTCACCAATATTCTGGCTACGACTATAAATCATACCTGAAACCACCTTATCATCTGCTCCGTAGTTTTTAGAATAACCTGCCAATAATCCTAAGGTATAATCGTTCTTTTGGTATGATAAATCAGCCCAAGTACCCAGAACTTTAATTGGAGTGTAAGCAGCCTCATTCGTTACCGGATTTAAGCTTTTAGCAGCATAACCACCTAACATCAACACATCAGTCATGTTAGAACCATAGGTTGCCTGCGCTTTAAATGTAAGAGGTTTAAAGTTCAGTTTGAAATAGGCCATCATTGCCCACGAAGAAAGTGTTTCGTCAGCTTTATATCCTGTTGATGTCTTAAGGGTTGGTTTAATATTTTTAAACTCTGCACTAGCTCCAATTAAATGCTTACCTGCATAATAATGAACTTGGGCTTGAACGATAGGTAAACCTGCATTTCTCAAATACTGATTACTTCCTCCATTAGGTCCTGTACTGGTATAGTCTCGCTCTGAAGCTAAAGCTGCAAGAAACTTCCAGTTATTCATTTTGTGAGTGATACGTACCTGTGGGTTACGCGCAAATGGCTTAAATGGTAAACCTGCATTAGCCCCTACTGTTCCTGGGAAAACCTCAGCGACAAAAAGTGGCGACCAAGTTTGACCAATTAGTAAAGAGGTATTCCCCCAATCTAAATTCACGAAAGCATGACGCAAACGCATACCATTAACGTCTGATTCGGCATTTCCAATCCACTCCGCTTCTAATAAACCATTGGTTTTAGCACCCAAAATATCTGGACCTGTAATTTTTGCATTTACTCGAGACTGAATAACAGCCATATTATATACACCGCCTTTGTTTATATCCTTACCACTTGCATCCAAAAGTTCATCTTTAGGATACAATAAAATAAATCCTTCGCGAGCACTAACTGTCTGGCGTGTATCGTAAGTAAACAAAGAGTGTACATAGCCTCCAAATTTTACTTTGACTGGCTTTTTCTCCTCTGTTGATTGGGCAGATAAAACAGATGTACTGCAAAAAAATAGAATAAATAAGAATAGATAGTTGTTGCGTTTCATAGCAAGTGCTTAAAATTTAGATTTGCCGCAAAGGTAGGTTTTTTAATGAGAGTTAAAATCTGTTAATGATAAGTTATTTTGTATTTACAATAAATTTGAAACAGACCTGCTAAAAACAAACACTAAAGATTAGTTCAAAAAAAACCTCTAAGGAATATAATCCTTAGAGGTTTAAAATTTATGTCTTGCTATCAGTCTAGAATGAATAAGATGCTCCTAATTGAATTACAGAATTGTAATCTTTATCTTCATCGCCAACATCAAGCAACTCACCATCAAATTGATAAACTTTTGAAAACCCTCTATTATATCTTAAATCTAATGACAAATTTCCTCTTACATTAAAAGAAAAGCCAAGGTTTAAACTAAAGTCAACAGGATTTACATATTTCTTAATATCATAAACTCTTTTTAACGAACCATCGTCAACTATTTCTTCCGATTTTAGAGGAAATCCAACTTGTGGACCAGCAAATAAATGAACTCTATCCCAAGCTCCTAACCGTATCTTTAACAACAATGGGATATTCAAATAAGTTGTATTTACTTTATAATCAAACTTTGATTCCCTAGTGTCAACCTTAGCTCCTTGCATAGATATTAATAATTCAGACTGAAATGAAACCACTTCATTAATAGATTTATTTAAGAACCCCCCGACATAATAACGAGTATTTGTTTTACCATCACTACCATCCCCAACAATATTTGTCAAATTTAAACCAGCTTTAACACCAAATTTAAGATCTTGTGCATAACCATAAGAAGTTATAAAAACACAAACAATTAGTAAAATTTTTTTCATTAATATTCCATTTGATTGATTAAAAAACTCTGCAAATCTAGCCTTATATTTCACATTATGATCTGCAAAATTTATTTCATTATTACAATATTACCAGGTTGAGCAGAGTCTTTCAAATAAAAAAAAACCTCCAAGGAGTAAAATCCTTAGAGGTTTAAAAGTTATGTCTTGCTATCAATTTAGAATGAATAAGAAGCTCCTAATTGAATTACAGAATTATAAGCTTTAATATTACCTTCATCAATAATTTTTGACATCCCTCTATTGTATCGTACATCAAGAGACATATTATCACTTACAACAAAAGAAAAGCCTAAATTTAAACTAAAATCAACAGTATCGAAAAGATCCTTCACGTCTGCATCATTATCATCGTATTCTGCTTCTGCTTTTAATAGAAAGCCAATTTGCGGTCCTGCATAAATATAAACTTTATCAGAAGAGCCTAACCCCATTCTCAATAATAAAGGAATGTTTAAATATGATGTTTTAAATTTCACATCCCCATTAGTACTGCCTAACATGACAACTTCTTCTTTCCACCCTTGTCTGGAATAAATTAGCTCTGGCTGAAAAGATAAATCATCGTTTAAAGGTACGGTAAGAAAACCACCAAAATAAAGACCTGCTTTCATATCAACATCTTCAACATCATCTCCTACTAGATTTGATAAATTCAAACCACCTTTAACACCAAATTTTAAATCTTGCGCATAACTCAAAGAAGCTACAAAGACACAGGCAATCACTAAAAGTTTTTTCATAATAATCGAATTAGAGTTAATTTTAAAGTTGTACAAACCTACTCTAATTGTTTCGTATTATGATCTGTCAAATCTGTCAAATCACAAGAATTCACCTAGCATAATAACGCTTTATCAATCTAATAAAAACAAGGACTAAAGCATATTATTCATTTATGAAATTAATATTCTTGATAGATGATTAAGGA
>Ga0209379_10000582_pt1 | contig 28899 bp, 25 predicted proteins | sample tdDd001_FD_187124 | JGI IMG/M metagenome (GOLD analysis project Ga0209379, IMG submission 187124) | Marine sediment microbial communities from the Atlantic coast under amendment with organic carbon and nitrate - tdDd00.1 (SPAdes)... | ecosystem: Environmental > Aquatic > Marine > Coastal >...
CTTGTTGTGAAATGTTTGATACTTCACGTGCAGAAGCTGTCATTTGCTCCATTGCCGTTGCTACAGAGTCAAGAGAACTATATTGGCTGCGAACTTGTGTTTCGCTTTGCTTCATATCTTGTTCGAATGTAGCGGAAGTTTGAGTGAGTGTTTCAGTACTTTGGTTTACGTTGTCAACCAGTGAACTTAACGTATCCATCGCTTTATCAAGAGCGCAGCCAATTGTTCCAAATTCATCACGGCCTGGGTGAAAGCCTAAGCGAGAGGTTAAGTCACCTTCTCCTATTTTCTGCGTTGTTGTGTAAAGCACCCATAGAGCGCCGCCAATAAATGTGGTGACCCAATAACAAAAAATACCGAAAGGAACCAGCCAAAGATAACTAAGTAAGAAAGTGGTGAGGGCCTGTGATTCGATTTTTTCGAGGTGAGAGTTAATGTCAACCGTCAATTGATACGCTTGGCCATTAGCAGAGGTTTGATAAACAGAGACAACGCCATCTTTAACCGCTGAGGGTAAAATCGCGTGAGTTGATTTAAGTCCATCAATCTGAGTTAAATCCGATGATGCACTTATGGATAGAATAGTCTTTAGTTGACGTTCTGCCGCGTTAACTTCGGCATGTTTCGCAATATCTAGGGTGCTTATGTATCGGCTGCCAGCTAATGCGGAAACAGTGATTAAAAATAGCGTAACAATTACCCAAAACTTATCGTTAATCGACATTTTGATAAACAGTCGGTCTATTGTCCTGAAATCGACTTCTTTCATTTTATACCTCTACGAGTGCCTTCTCTTAATTTGACCCATTTAAGTCATTTAGTGTTTATAAATTTATCGGTAATTGAGAGAATCTGATGGGACTTGTGTCCAAATTTCGTGTAACCGGACGGCAATCTATTTTCAACCATGTGACTCAGATCTTGTTAACAATTAGTTACAGAGAGCAGGGCGGTAATGTGGTGTTCATTGAGGGTGTTTTTCATCTGGTGAGAAAGTGGCCTATATCCTCGCTCGTTTTTTATTTAGCCAGGCTCTAATCTGAAGGTAGTCTTTTAGAAGGGTCGACCAATACTATGAATTTGATCGTCAATATTCACAAGAATGTCCGTAAACATGGTTTTGAAATGGCTACTCGACAAGCTTGGAAATGCGGTATTAAAGCGAACTTGGTAAAACGAGTTGTTGGGGTAGCTAAGGGGCAAATTGTTTGTGTGATCGAAGGAGTCAGACCTGAGCTATCGACTGAGATAAATAACGCACTTCACTGCGAGGAAAAGCAAGGGCGTTACGTCTTTGTCGGTGGTGTTGTATGGCAGCCTAATGATCTGATAGCGCCTGGTTTTCCTGATTTTATGTTTATGCATGTACGAAATCTTGGGCCAAAGCATAAATACATGTCAGACGATGAACTGTTTTTGAATCTGGCTTAGTTCGACGTATGTTAACGCTGTTCTTAAAGAGTTTAATTGGTGCAGCTGCGGTTGTTTTTATAGCGTTGCTTTCAAAAAGTAAGAACTTCTATATCGCGGGCTTAGTACCGCTGTTTCCAACATTTGCTTTGATAGCGCATTTCATTGTTGGTACTGAGAGAGACGTGGTAGCTCTTCGTGAAACGGCACTTTTTGGTTTGTATTCGCTAGTACCTTACGCTGGCTACTTGTTGGCGGTTTACTATTTTAGTTTCCGGTTTTCTTTGGTAGAGACGCTTTCATTTGCAACTGGCGTATGGGTTTTGGCTGCGTTGGCGCTCATACTTATCTGGACTCGAATGCTTGTGGTTGCTTAATGTTTTGTGTATTCGCAAAGAAAAAGGCCTGACTCAATGTCAGGCCTTTTATTTAGAAAGGATACCAGAATAGCTGTTGGTCTATTAACCGTTTGGTAATCGCTGCGATGACAACCAGTGTAATGGCGGCCAGCAGTAATTTGTCTTGACGAGTGAGTGGTCTCAGGCTGTACCAAGTTCGGCTTTTATGACGTCCAAATCCTCTTAATGTCATGGCATTGGATATCTCTTCAGCTCTATCTAAACTGGAGAAAATCAGTGGGCCAAGAATTTTAGCCACATTCTGTAAACGCTGGAATAGAGGTGTGTTCTTTGAGATATCTAAACCACGAGCTTGCTGAGCATGCATAATATTAACGAAATCGTTTTTGACTTCAGGTAAATAGCGCAATGTTAGGCTGACTGCATAAGCAATCTTATATGGTACGCCAATTCTATTCAGGCTAGCGGCAAACTCAGTTGGGTGAGTAGTAAAAACAAACACGAGAGCAATAGGAAACATACTGAAGTATTTGAGCGTAACCGTGACGAGATAAAACAGTGTCTCTTGAGTCAGTGAGTACCCAGCCGGTAGCTCCAGTAAAACGGTACTGCTGCCCATAAACACGGTTCCTTGTCCAGGCGCGAGCAAGAACATAAACAGAGCATTGAGTGATAGTACACTTGCTGTGCCGATCAATAGTGGCTTATATACTTTGAGTGGTACTTGAGTCATTTTAAGTAAACCAAGACCAACAATGATCAGTAAAGCAATGAGTCGAAGATCGAATGTAGTTAAGACTACCGTCACCCAGGCAATAAACAGGGCAAATTTTGTGATGCCATTGAGTGCATGTAGCGGTGATTTGGTATCAATGTAGTTGATACCAAATTTCATCTTTGAAGCTTTCATGCGGCGTGGCTCTCTAGCTGAATAAAGTACTGCATAAAGTTGTTTTTGTCTTCGATGGCCAGTCTATCTGCCAATTCATATAAGCTGGTTGTCGTGAGATTCGCTTTATCAAGCAGCAGTGGTTGGCTAAATACTTCTGTCATCGGCGCATCCGCGATCAGCTTGCTATCAGAAATCACAATTGAGCGATGAGTGTATTCGAGAACCAAATGCATATCATGTGAGATGATAATGACGGTAATACCCAATTCTTTGTTGAGCTTTTGAATAAAGTTCAACATCGCCGTGTAGTTGCGATAATCTTGGCCTGCGGTCGGCTCATCAAGGATGAGAAGCTCTGGCTCTAGAACAAGGATTGAGGCGATTGTAACTCGCTTTTTCTGACCATAGCTTAACGCCTCTACTGGCCAATTACGGTATTTACTTAAACCACACAGTTCAAGTGTCGCTTCAACTTTTAGTGTCACTTCAGCTTCGCTCAATCCTTTATTACGTAGACCAAACGCTATTTCATCAAAAATCATATGATGGGAGATCATGTGGTTAGGGTTTTGCATGACTACCCCAATCTTCTGACTACGCTCAAAAATAGAAAGTTGTTGAAGGTTCTGACCTGCAAAGTGGATATTACCTGCATCAGGCTCTATCACACCCATGATCAGTTTAGTAATGGTTGATTTACCAGAACCATTCTTACCTAAGATAGAAACAAACTCGCCGCGCTGGATGGTGAAATTAACACCCTCTAGCGCATTTTTTTCGCCATCGTAAGAGTAGGTCAGATCTGTGACATCAATGAGCGTCTCGTTAGCATCATGATGTGAAGCTAAGTTAGTAGCTGCCTGCCACTGACTAAAGAGAGGCTTAAATTGTTCCAATGAAATCTGCGATAAATCCGCAATTTTATCTGTGCTATTCAATGAGCATTGTGCCGCTTTCATTGCTGATAGGTACAATGGTTCGCGAATACCATGTTTAGCGAGTAGAGGAGAAGCCAGCAGTTCATCAGGTGTCATGTCTGCAACAATTTCACCTTGCTCCATTAAGATAATGCGATCAACTGGGCGATGCAGCACATCTTCTAAGCGGTGCTCGATGATAATGATGGTTTTACCCGATTCCTGATGTAGTTGGTCAATGATTTCAATCGTGCGGCGACCTGTTTTAGGGTCGAGTGCAGCTAGTGGCTCATCAAAAAGCAGTGTCTCAACATCGTCAACCAATATTCCGGCCAGCGAAACTCGTTGTTTTTGTCCACCAGATAAATCATGTGGAGAGCGGTCAAGCATGGTTTCTAGCTCGACCATTTTAGCTGTGGACTTAACGATTGGATACATGTCGATAGTGGACATCAACTGGTTTTCTAGCGCAAAAGCAATATCTTCACCAATGCTTAGGCCGACAAACTGGCTGTCGGTATCTTGCAGTACTGTTCCGATTTGCTCTGTCATTTGATGAAGTTCTAACTGGGCGCAGTTATGACCATTGATAGACAGTTGGCCAGATGTTTCGCCTTTCACCGAATGAGGAATGAGTCCATTTAGACATTGGCCAAGGGTAGATTTACCACTACCACTTGGACCGATAATGACGATTTTCTCTCCTTTCTCTATCCTTAGATTGATATGTTTTAGCGTCGGTTTGTCCAGCGACTCATATCTAAAAGAGAAGTCAGAAAATTCAATTGTCATTGATAATTAAGCCTCAGTTAAATTACGGCTTTGTGCATTACGCTTAGCAACAGATTTCAAAATGAAGTAGCCAACAACAGCGATCAGCAATGTGTTACCCGCAGCAATAATTGAAAGTTGTGTGAAGACTTTAGTAAAAGGTTCTGCGTATAAGAGGGTATCTAAGAATGCAGAGCAACCGTAGCCAACAATGTTACCCACTAAAGCAAGCACAACGAATAGGAAGAAATCTTTGCGGTTTAGTTGGCCTTTTTCTAGGCGGTTTTTGGTTAGTGTTGGGTAAAATCCCATGATAAGGCCCACGATGCCAGAGCCAAGTACCCATGTCAGCCAAACGCCCCATCCTGCAAATAGGTCTGTAACCCAATGGCCAATAAAGCCAACAAGGAAACCAACAATAGGGCCAAACAGTACAGAGAATAATGCCAAAACCGCCATAGCTGGTTTTAGAGTCGTATTAGCAAAAACGGGAATACCAAACATAGGTAGACCGCCAATTCCGTACAGTGCAGCGCCAATCGCAATAACGACGACAGTTTTTGCAGAAAGATTCATAGATAACCCTTTGTATTGCAGCCACTCTTCTAACTCAGGTAAGCTTGGTACCAGCTAGCAGAATGGAAATAAGATCTTTAAAGAACATATTCACAGGTGCTTATTTTGGTTGAATTTTATACACCAATGAAAACAAGGCGCAGATTATACCTTTTGAGTTATCTATTGGAAAGCTAACTATCTAGATGGCTAAGGTTTTATGTATAAGAAACTTTCCAGTGAAATGGGGAATCTTTGAGTAAAAAAACAGGCCTCGAATGAGGCCTGTTGAGAGTATTAATGATCTAAGTAGAGATAGTTTTGCCAGCTCTTCATACGAATCAACACTTTGCGCATAACAGAGACATGAGTAAACCTATCTGAGTAAACCGCGACTTCAACCGCCGTTCCCATCGGAAGGTGGTATTCAGCTATATCATCGGTGATTTTAAGAGTGACAAAGACACGGCCACTAGTTCGTAAGGCTTCTGTGCCTAGTAGTGAACCTCGTGCTTGGAACTGACTCTCACCAATGGCAGGTAATACGTCAATGACTTCGCCTTTGAATACTTTACCTGGCAATGCTCGGAATAAGAATTCTGCTTCGTAGCCTGGTTTCAAACGCTGGAGCGAGTTCTGTCTAAAAGCTGCGGTATAGATTTTCTCTTCCGTATGGACAAATGTCATCACAGGCGCGAGTGGGAGAGGGACGGCCATTACCCCAGGACGTAAAGCAAGTTGAGTCGCAAAACCATCGGTTGGCGCGCGTACGACCGTTTGATCTAAATCGAACTCAGCTTTACGGAGTTCAGCCAAGAGTCGAGCTACGGTGGTGTTTTCGCCACCAATTTCTGAATCTAACGCGAGTTCAGCTTGTTCTACCCCTGCTTTGGCTGACTCTACAGCAGCTTGAGTCGCTTTGTAGGCTTGGCGACGCGTATCTAGTTGTTGCTCAGTGAATGCGCCTTTATCAAATCCGCGTTGGTAGCGATCAAACTCTCGCTGAGCTTTATCACGTTCTGCTATGGCTTTGATTTCTGCCGCTTTTGCTGCCTGAAGTTTCGACTCCAACCCTAATGCACCTTGGCTCGCTTCTTTGATTTGAGCTTCAAGTTTTGAGATTTCGGCTTCATAAGGAATAGGGTCAATCTTGAACAGAACATCGCCTTTATGCAGTGGTTTGTTTGCCTCTACTGGTACTTCGATAACTTTACCACGCACGCCAGAAACAATAGGAGTAGATGAGAAAACTTGGTTACCGACTTGAGTGAAAGGGTGATTGTAATTCATCAATAAGATCATTGTACCCACGAGTACAATACCACCTAAAACGGCAGTTGGAACTGTCCACTTATTGAGTGGAATATTGAAGACTTTAAATATGGTGATACACAGAGCGGCGTACGTCAGAATTAATAGTAAATCCATTACTGCTCCTCCTCGTGACGATCGACATTTACTGATGGCGCAACGGAGGGTTTAGATGCTGCGTCTGCTTTTAGTTGTGCGATTTCTTGTTGTAACTGTGACACTTGGTCGATAAGAGTATCGACACGATGATGAATATCATGCTGCTCTTCTTCGAGCTTTTGAAAGCCCCAGCCACGCTCTTTGCGCCAGAGTGTGGCCCAAATCCAGAGGAACGGCCAAATGGCGTGAAGTGTAAAGAGACTAACCCAGCCAGCATAATGAATGGCATCTTGATGGGGGTGCTCACGTTCTTTTGCTATTTCATAGGGAATATCGTGAATGACGATAATGCCGTAGAAGATAACTAGCGCGACAAAAACCAGTAGACCGAGCGCGAAGTAATCCAAAAACATAGCTACATCCTTGTTGTGAATATCCAGAAATTAAATCGTACGGTGCTTTGCTGGTAAAGTATAGAAATAAAAACAACAAATTAGACAAATTTTGGTTACACTTCTCAATTAATATTTTAATCATTAACAGAGAGGCAATATGGCATTTCAAGGAGAGATAGCAGCCATTTGTGCGGCAATTGTCTGGGCATTAGCGACATGGATATACAGCCAATTTAGCCATCGATTTACAGCTATGCAGCTCAACATACTCAAAGGGTGTATTGCTTCATTGATGATGTTAGTGGTTTTACCGTTTGGCGCAATGCCGGAATCCTCGATAGAAACAACGCATTTAGTGGTTCTAGCCATTTCTGGAGTGATTGGTATTGCGATTGGTGATAGTGCCTACTTCGCCTCACTCAAACGGATAGGGGCGAACAAAACCTTATTGTTGGAATCATTGGCACCACCTCTTTCTGGGGTGCTAGCTCTCGTTGCTTTGGGTTCGGTGTTATCAATACAGAGTTGGTTGGGAGTGTTGATCACTACGTTATCCGTGACATTCGTCATCTTTCAGCCAGATACGGCGAATCCAAGTAAAGCGAACTGGGTGGGTATAGGCTACGGTTTACTCGCCAGTGTTTGCCAAGCTTCGGGTGTGGTTATTTCTCACTATGTGCTGGTGGCGGGCGATCTACCGCCGTTGCTTGGAGCGTTGATTCGCCTTTCCGTTGGTGTGCTCGCTGTGGCTGTGGTTATTCAGTTTATTGAAAAACGCCCTTTTGCTGATATAAAACAGCATGTACGGGAACTCACTCGCCCCTCTTTCTTATGGCTACTCGCCGCGATTTTTGTTGGAACATTTTTGGCGTTGTGGTTGCAACAAATCGCCCTTAAGCACGCAAATCCAGCAATCGCTCAAACACTTATCGCTACAAGTCCATTGTTCATGCTGTTCATTTATTTATTTAAAGGTGAAAAGGTCACGGTAAAAAGTGCATTGGGTACATTGGCGGCAATTGGAGGGATATCGTTATTCTTTATTCAATGAATAAGAGCATCACTTATAGGTGATGCTCTTAAGTGAAGAGTCACGTTTTACTCAGTACAAACTTGGTTTCGACCGTTGGCTTTGGCACGATAGAGCGCTTTATCTGCACGATAGAAAGTCCGTTGAGTATTTTCACCTTCACGGTGTAATGTAATCCCGACACTTACGGTTAAGCCACGTTCACCGAGGATATCTCGCCAGCCGAAATTAAAGATTCGTTCGCGGTACGTTTCAGCATGCATTTCTGCTTGTTCTATGGTGGAACGTTCGAGAATGACCAAAAACTCCTCTCCACCGAAGCGGACGCAAGATGCCCCGCGGAACTTAAAGTAAGTTGAAAGCTCAGAAGAGACATTGACGATGGCCTTATCACCCACTAAGTGACTTAACTCATCGTTAATGGACTTAAAGTGGTCGATGTCGATAACCATAAGTGCAAATGGCACATCATGCAGCAAGAGATCTTTTAGTTTGACGTCAAGCCAGCGGCGGTTGTGCAGTTTCGTTAATGGGTCGGTAAAGACGTCTTGCTGCAACTGGGCCACGGTATGCTTTTGATTCTCTGTCGTTTCTTTTAATTCGCGATTTTCGATTTCTGATAGAATCAGTTTGAGTTGCAGTTCAAAGCGCGAAAGGCGACGTAGTTGGCTCGCCCCTAGTTCACCAATTGGCACGCGTTTCATTAGGTCGCTTTCAATTCGAAAAGCCCGTTTTTGGTAATCAAGCGAGCGTGCATAGTCACCTTGCTGCTCGTATATCTCGGCCAGAGAATTACATAGCTGCAAGTTTAAGATAGGTGAAGCGTATTTGTTGATTCTTCGATGAGCCGCTTCTAAAACCCAGTTTGCCCAATGCGCTTTGTCACATTTAGTCAAGCAATGAGCAAGCTCTAGACGAATCATATTCGATAGCCAAACAGAGTGAATATTTCCTGACGAATACTGTACGTTGCCAAGAGATTGCATCGCTAAATCCACACGCTTTTCGTGTCGGTATAATTTTGCTTGATAGAGAAGGATTTGGCCTGCAAGTACTTTGTCACTGACCAAAATACTCAGCTCTTCGCACTCTTTAATCAAATCCTGTGCTGCGGTAAAACGGTTTAGCTCTATATAGCAAGAGAGCATGTAAAGCTTATAGCGAAGGCGAAGTGAACGGCTACTGATTGCGTGATCAATACTGTCTATTTTTTGGTAGTAGCGTAGAGCGCGGTTATGATCGCCATAAGCATCACATAGATTACCCATACCTAAAACGGCTAAAACATACTCATCTATAAAACTATTATCGACAGCGATTGTTGATGACGAGATATATTCGTTTAGCGCTCCGCTGTAGTCACCACTTTCAACCAAACGATCAGCAAGGCTATTGCGCACTTCAAGAATGAGTTCTGCGTCTTCTGGTAGTGTAAGTAAGCCAAGCGCTTCTCTTAGCTCTTCAATGCTGCTCATTGGTTGCTTAAGTTCACTGCGAAACTCTGCACTGATGATTAAACATTGTGCCTTTTCCTGTGATGTCGAGGCTACATGTTGACGAACGTGGCTCCAAAAAATTAGCGCTTCTTCACCAGTGACTGAGGAAGCATCTAAGCCGGAGTCGGAAATCTTATTGAGTAGAACTTCCATTTTGCTCTTCCTGTCGCTGGTTTTCTTCGAGTTGTTCCAAGGTGAATGGGAACGAGAGAATGTCTTGATAAATCACTTTAGGTAATGATTGATTGAGCCCCTTGCGGTGCCATGGGTAAATTTCGATCATTTTCGCCAATACTTGGAAGACGTTGAGTGCTTCATCTCCTTTATCAGCGAGCAGCAGACCGAGTCGCTCACTGTTTAGCCGAGAGAGTAAATCTTGTTTGTTACATAGTGAGTGAGCAATTTCTGCACAGACATCCAAATAGCCAGAATCCGCGTGTTGAATCATGATTATGGCGTGGTTAGATCGCTTTAGTTCCGTCTTGAATAGAACCAATTGTTCCCACCAATAGGTTTCAGATACCATTTGGCTAAGGTGTTTTTCTGGGTCGAACTCGTGTTGTCCACGAATGCGATTAATCAGTTTTCTTGCCCGCTGTTCCAACTGGCGTTTAGATGCACGCGCTTTGTCATTACTGACTCTTGCAGTTTGCTCACGCAACATTTCAGTGGAGTGCTTACGGTATTTTTTAAATGCTTGTAGAGCGATTTTAAATTCACCACACTCTTCTGCAACGCGAGATTGTTGGAAGCAGATTTGAGAAAGTAACTCGCCATTATCAAACGTAGTTGCAGATTGCTCCGCATTTTTGAGAAGCTCAGAGGCTTTTTGCGGATTTTTTCTGAGTAGCTCCAGCCTAGCTCGACTGATGTAAGAGTGGGCTTTCATCCACAGAAGGTCGTGCTTGACCGCGAGAGAGTGCGCCTTGTTGGTTGCCTCTTCCGCATCTTCTAAGCGTTCTAATCCAAGTAGTGCTAAACCACGGAAGTCCCAGATCTCCGCCTGCCAAGTATTGTCATGGTGATCTTTCAGTGCTTCAACTGCGCCATCAAGTACGGATAACATCTCGACGTAATTATTGAGAAGGTAGTGATCCCAAGCAAGGAGTATGCGTGCTTTGCCTTCCAACCAGTTGACTCTAGTATTGTTTGCGACCGTGACGGCTAACTCGTGGGTACTTTTGGCAAGTTGATATTCGTGGGTGATACGCCAAACATTACCGAGGCCAATGAGAGCCTCAAGCTGTATTTCTACCTCATCGACAAGCGCAGACTGTTCGAGAGCGTTAATCCAGAATTGTTGGGCTGAATAGTATTTCGCTTGTCCCCAATAATGGAGGGCGTGGATGTGCAATATCTCTGGAAGTAGATCGTCGGTGTCTAGTGCATTGAGTTTGCTATGAGCTTCTTTAATGAACCTCAGACCTTTGCGATAGTCCATGGTATTCCATGCACAACGAGACATGATGACCAAGCATTGGATTTCACCTTCTGGATAGAGGATCTGTGCAGAGCGGATAGCACATTGTTCAGCAATCGCACGAACCTTATCTGGCTCTTGTTCGATGCGAGACTTTAGTTGATCTATCTCTATTTCTAACAGTTTTTGGCTTTTATCCAATGAATCAATCCCTTACCGCAACACTATTTATAACCCTACTGGTATTATAAGAATAGCCGTTAATTTAACTCTACTAAAAGTATTAAAACTCAAGCGGTTTATGGGCACTCGTCACATTACTGACAATTATGAAAGCAGCTCTCTAAGTGTCATAGGAGACTGCGTAAGCTCAAGATTCTGTGCCGCTGTCTTACCGCTTTTATCTTGATAGCATAAATTGTGCCATGCGCGGAAGATATCTAGCATCGGCATGAGTCCACCAGGACGCAGTTTTCGACGAGGTTCATTGATAAAGCTTTCAAATAGCGTTTGAAAGCGTTGTTGATAGAAGGCCGTTTTCTGAATAGATGCCTTACGAAGCCATTGTTTAGGTTGGTTATGTTCACCGGCGAGGTAACAAATCCCTTTTGATGTATTACCTTGGGTACTGATAGCCCAGCGGTCTCGCCACCATCCCATATGTACGATATCGATTTTGTCGATCGCGTTGTCACTCTGCCAATGTTTGTCTTCTTCCACATACATTAAGTCGATATTTTGGCGCTTAATGCGTGGTAAGCAGACACTGAGCGCTGCAGAACGTAAAACCGGATCTTGTGGCAGAAAGATAGAGACTTGGCTCTCTTCTTGACACATATCCAATACGTGTAGGAAATGTGCGTAAGACGTATACGGAGGACGAATGAGTGCCCCTTTTGATGGGTAGTTAAAGACGGACAAGTTACCCATTGGGTCTTCGACATTGCCACGAGCTAAGATAGTTTGATACTGCTGGTCGATTCTTTCTTTCAGGAGCGATGATGGAGGCGGTACCGGCATGTTTGCTTCAGATGAATGCTCGCGTGATACAAAACGCGCAGGGAATTGGTACGGGTCGTGATCGACACTTCCCACAGGCTCTTCTTTGGCAGAATAATTCACGTGCTGGCACAGAATATAACCACTGTACGCTTCGCCCGTCGCAATCCAAAGCACGCCATTGTTACTTTGCGGTTGTAGTGGGATGTAATGCGACGCGAATTCGTAGCTTTGCGCATGGTTGACCCATCGAGCATCGAACATCGCCAATTTCCGACGGCAGCGACTAGCAATATGATCTAGGTGGTCATAAAACGTCTTTGGATTGATCTCTAGTTTGCGGCAGATTTCTCTTACGGAATAACCCATAAAGAGCAAACCAAGTAGGTTTTCTTGGAATTGAAGTTTCTTGTTAGCACCAGACCATTTGTCAACAAACGTCGATTGGCAGCATTTACAGCGATAGCGTTGACGATCGCCACTATAGCCAAAAGCATGGTAGAGGTGTTTGTGGGTATGAACAGATAAGCCAAAGTTTTCACACTCGTCATTACGACAAGCTGGAAGGCCATCACTGTGTAGGTGTCTCAACCGATGAAGTTCGTTAAGAACCTCTTGGTTGTTAAGTAAGGGGGGGAAAGCGCCACATTCACGGCATACCATCGCAGGTCGCTTAGGGTTCGCGTGTTGCACGATGTAACGATGTGCATCACTCAATCCAAAGTTGTCACACGCCAATGTTTTACAAAAGTTGAGCTGTAAACCATCCGCTTCCTGAGGCAGTTTGCCAGTTGTCACTATTCTCCCCCTCGGGATTATTCAGGCTGCCAAGCAGAGGCTCGGCAGCGATATGGAAAAAATTAGATGTTGATTGCTGTTTCTAGAGCAACTTTCATCATGTCGTTGAATGACTTTTGACGCTCTTCAGAACTTAGCTTCTCACCACGGATGATGTGGTCAGATACTGTCAGGATAGTTAGCGCTTTAGCACCAAGGTCTGCTGCAACACCGTAGATACCAGCAGCTTCCATATCAACACCTAGGATGCCTAGTTTTTCCATCTTCTCGAAGATGTCAGCTTCAGGTGTGTAGAAAAGGTCTGCAGAGAATACGTTACCAACTTTTACTGGTACTTCTTGAGCACGAGCTTGGTTTACGGCTTCTTCTAGCAGGCCGTAATCAGCGATTGCTGCGAAATCGTGGTTGTTGAAACGGATGCGGTTTACTTTAGAGTCCGTTGATGCGCCCATACCGATAACAACGTCCATCAGTTTAACGTCATCACGTACAGCGCCACAGCTACCAACACGAATTACGTTTTTAACGCCGTATTCTGCAATTAGCTCGTGAACGTAGATACAACATGATGGGATACCCATACCGTGGCCCATAACAGACACTTTCTTACCTTTGTAAGTACCTGTGTAGCCAAACATGTTACGAACGTCACAAACTTGTTTTACATCATCCAGGAAAGTTTCTGCGATGTATTTAGCACGAAGCGGGTCGCCTGGCATAAGTACAGTTTCTGCGAAATCACCTGGTTGAGCGTTAATATGTGGGGTTGCCATAGTTGTTACTCCAAGTTTATTGGTTAGTCAGAATGCTGATTACCAATTTTGTTGATTCTGTTTAATCTGTTGAGGCAATACTAGCTAGATAAGCCCATTGACCATGAGAAGTATGTCACAAAAGTAGCCTGATGCACGGCTTTAGTGGTTGTTGATAACGTTTTTTGTTGAAAGTGGTAATGCAATCGATTCGGAAAAACGATTGCTTACTCAAAGTGATCGAAATATTTATTATTGTCGTACTCAAAGGTGATGTGTACAAAAATATATTTTGTATAAGTTATGAAAAAGATGCTAATACTTATACAAATTAAAGTTTTGTACAGCTACTTTAGAGGACTGAACAATGAACAATGAAATTAAGATTGGAGTGAGCGCTTGTGTGGTTGGTGAGCAAGTACGGTTCGATTCCGGACACAAGCAGAGTAAATTTGTCGTTAAAGAACTTTCTCCCTACTTTGAGTTTGTTTCGGTTTGCCCTGAAGTGGGTATGGGTATGCCTGTACCCCGACCAACGATTCGTTTGATGTCTAACGAAGAACGTATCGAACTTGTTGAAACAAAGCAGAACTCAATTCGTCATACTGATGCCATGCTCGAATATTCAAAGAATAAAGTAGAACGGCTCAGTGACGAAGAGCTGTGTGGTTACATTGTGTGTGCCAAATCACCAACCTGTGGTATGGAGCGGGTGAAAGTCTACACGGAGAAAGGGGCCGAAAATATTGGTATTGGTCTTTATACCGCCGAGTTAATGAAGCAAATGCCTTGGCTTCCTATTGAAGAAGATGGGCGATTGAATGATCCGGTGCTCAAAGAGAATTTCATTACTCGTATCTATACTTTGCACGACTTCTATCAATCGGTAGGGAAAAATATCACTCGAGGCGCGATTGTTGAATTTCATTCTCGCTATAAGTTAACCCTAATGGCGCACCACCCTGTATCGTACAAAGAACTTGGGCGTTTGGTTGCCAATATTAAAGACTACGATTTGCAAGAGTTTTTCCAGCTGTATCGCTTAGGGTTAATGAAGGCCATGGCCCACAGAGCGAGTCGAAAGAACAACACCAATGTACTAATGCACCTACAAGGCTACTTTAAGCGTGAGTTAAATAGAGAAAGCAAAGCAGAGCTCCGCCAGGTGATCGATGATTACCGCGTGGGGTTATTGCCTTTGCTAGCGCCGCTAACCTTGATACGACACTATTTATCTAGTCATCCAGACAGTTATTTACAACAACAAAAATTTTTCCAACCTTACCCTCAGGAGCTGCGGTTACGTTATGGATTGTGAGAAGAAGTATTATGCGATCAGAGAAGTGTCAGAAGCCACTGGGGTAAAGCCTGTAACGTTGAGAGCTTGGCAAAGGCGCTATAATTTAATCCAGCCGCAAAGAACAGAGAAAGGCCACCGTCTATATAGTGATGAAGATATAGAGACCATACGCCTTGTTCAAGCTTGGCTAAATAAAGGCGTCTCGATTGGTAAGGTGAAGGGGCTGCTGCGGGCTGAAAATGTGGAGCTCACAACTCAAGACATGGTGAGTTCTCAACTTGAAGAGGTAGAGCCACTGTTGACCGCTTTATCTCGTCTGCACAAACCACAGGCAGAATCTGTGATTCATGCTGTAATCAAAGAGTACCCGTTAGAGGTTGTGATCAAACAGTTTGTTCGGCCTGCAATGTCGGCATTAAGGTTGGTTAAACGAAGCCAACAGTCTCTGCAAATGTCTCTGTTTATCGGATTACTTGTCAGCAAGTTGGAATCTATTATTGACGCGGAAAACAAGGCAGCGCACCTTGGGCAATGTCTGTTACTGAATATGGACAACGATAGAGATATCGATGGCCGTCTTTGGGCTGCGACGCTATCAGAAGATGGCTGGAGCGTAGCCATACTAGACAACATTGATGATCTTGCTGGTCTGGTAAAGTTTGAGCTGACAGGACTCTATTCGTCGATTGCTATTTATAGTTCTCGTCCGATTGGTGAACAGCAATACCTTGAAATTGAGCAGTTACAGCAGCAATTTAATGGTGAAGTTTTGCTGTGTGATCTGTTGAAATCAGGAATCTGATCATTATGAGGCTTATTTGGTTTCGACGAGATCTGCGAGTCGACGACAACACCGCGTTGATTTCAGCCATTGAATCTGGTGAGCGTATTGTAGCTGCTTTTATTGCTACACCTGAAACTTGGCGTGAGCATCATCTTGCACCGATACAAGCCGATCTCATCTATCGTCGATTATTTTGTTTAAAAGCAAAGCTAGAGCAACTTAACATTCCGTTATTGTATGCAGAAGTCGATGATTACTCATCGAGTGCTATTCAGATTTCTGATTGGGTTGATCGCTTGCAAATCACAGCGGTTCATCTCAATAAAGAGTATGAATGGGATGAGATCCAGCGAGACAATCATCTTGAATTACTGCTTTCGAAAAGTAACGCTGCTTTGCATCGCCATGATGATAAATGCCATTTGGCTCCGGGCGATATTGTTAACCAGAAAGGCGATTACTTTAAAGTCTTTACGCCATTTAAAAAGGCGTACCTGAAAGCCATGCAGACAACGCCTTTACACGTACGCAAAGCCAAGGCCGTGGCTGTTCCTATGGTTGTTCTACCTAGCAAAGATATTTTTGGGGAGCACTCTGCATTTTCATATCCGCGTATTTCAAGTGAGGAGTTTACGGTAGATAGTGCATCCATCATCAAGTGCCTGCGTTTGTTTGTACAAGATGGTGTTGACGACTACAAGCAGCAAAGAGATTTCCCAGCGGTATCGGGAACAAGTGGTCTATCTCCCTATTTAGCGATCGGTGCACTATCGGTTAGGCAATGCTTGGCTCGTGTGGAGTATCAACAAATACGCCCGTTAAGTGCAGGGAGGGAGAGTTGGCAAAGTGAATTGATTTGGCGTGAGTTCTACCAACATCTGCTTCATTTTGAACCCAAGCTAAGCAAAGGTCGCTGTTTTCTACCCTGGGGAGAAAGGCTAATGTGGCCAAATCGCGATGAGTACATTACAGCTTGGAAGGAAGGCAAGACAGGTTACCCAATTGTTGATGCAGCAATGCGTCAGTTGAACCAAACAGGCTGGATGCATAACCGTCTCAGAATGATTGTTGCCAGTTTCTTGATTAAAGATCTGCATGTTGATTGGCGTATTGGTGAAGCTTACTTCATGAGTAAACTGATTGATGGTGAATACGCCGCAAACAATGGCGGTTGGCAATGGTGTGCGTCAACGGGGTGTGATGGCCAGCCTTATTTTCGAATCTTTAACCCTACGACACAGGGAGAGCGATTTGATCCTAATGGTGACTTTGTTCGCCACTGGATACCGGAACTGGCCGATGTACCTGCGAAGTATATTCACCAACCAATGAAGTGGAATCGTGTAAAAGAGGCGTCATATCCGTCGCCAATAGTTGATCACAAGGTTCAAAGAGAGATAACCTTAGCCAATTACAAAGATGCTAAGGATATTATGAATGCTACGTAAACTCATTGCGCTGAGCTGCTGTTTTACTTTTCAAGCTTTTGCAGCTAGCTATGAGCTCCCACCTGAGGGCAGCAATATTGTAGGACGTACGCAATATCATCAAGTGGATGAAGGAGAGACGCTTGCGGAGATTGCTAAGCAATATGATGTAGGTTTTCTTTCTTTGATGGCTGCGAATAAAGGAGTTGACCCTTTTCTGCCTCAAGCGGGTTATGTACTAACGATACCCACTCAAATCATTCTTCCTCATGTTGAGCGTGAAGGTGTCGTAATTAATTTGGCTGAATTGCGCCTGTATTACTTTCAGCCAGATTCGAACTTAGTGCATATTTTCCCTGTCGGAATTGGTCGTGTAGGGCGCGATACACCAGAAATGACCACGACCATTAGTCAGAAACGTCCGAACCCGACTTGGACTCCGCCAGCATCGATTCGTAAAGAGTATTTGGCAAAAGGTATTGAGCTACCCGCGGTTGTACCAGCCGGACCAGAAAATCCACTTGGTGAATATGCACTGCGCCTAGCCTATGGTGCGGGTGATTATCTGATTCATGGTACGAACAAAGATTTCGGTATCGGTCTTCGGGTGAGTTCTGGTTGTATTCGAATGGATCCGAAAGACATTGATTGGCTATTTCCGAAGGTGACACTCGGTGAAAAAGTAACAGTGATCAATGAACCAATTAAAGTGTCGCTAGAACCGGATCGCAGTGTCTTTGTTGAAGCTCACGAACCTTTGACACGCAGTGACGGCTCGAAGAAAAGCTTAGCGCTTCCACAAGAACTGAGCTGGTGGTTGGAAGAGTTTGATCATTCGGATGTTAAAGCAAAAGCGGTGATTCTGGCTCAAAACGGAGTGCCTGTAGAGATTGTGGCCCCGACGTTTATAGACGAAATTTAACGTTTAGGTTAATAAAAAGAAAGGGTCTGCAAATGCAGACCCTTTCTTATAGAAGGCGGACGTAATTACTTAGTGTAAGACTGAGCAATGTTGTCGATGCGCTCGTTTGCACGTGCTGCTTCTTCTTGAGCTGACATAGCTGCATCACCAGACTTACGAACTTCAGATTGAAGAGCTTGAACGTCTTGGCTTAGTTGGCTAACTTGGTTGCTTAGCTCATCCATTTTAGCTGTAGTTGCTTCATCTGGACCTGAAGCACAACCAGCTAGTAATAGTACAGAAGACGCTGCAGCTGCGATCAACATTTTGTTCATAATTGAACTCCTTGCATAATAAGTATCAATAAATTGTCCTATACCTTCTATTGCGTATAGTGACGAGGATAGTGTAGTGCTTATTCTATTCTTCCAAAAGCAGTATAAAGTCAAAAAAATCCAAAAAATTAAGTAATTATCGAATAAGTAGACCTATGTCTCATCAGTGAGAGAAATGGTTGCACAATAAACCGTCATTAAATCAAGCGCAACTAGGCCATGATTCTTATATTTTCTGTGATCACTATCTACTTTGGACAAATGTAGGTATCATAGCCTGTTTTTAATTTTTTATGTTCCACTTGGTTAAAACACAGCCAATGGAAATACTTGTCGCTCAGATGGAGAATACTTTGCATTTTAAAGATTTAGGCTTAGACAACCGCTTACTTAAAACCTTGAAACACTTTGATTTTAAGAAAGCTACAGAGATCCAACAAAAAGCGATCCCAGTAGCGATTGCTGGTAAAGACCTGTTGGCCTCGTCAAAGACTGGTTCTGGCAAAACGCTGGCGTTTGTTCTTCCTATGCTGCACAAGTCACTTAAGAGCAAGGCATTTTCTGCAAAAGATCCTCGTGCTGTGATTCTTGCACCAACTCGCGAACTTGCAAAGCAAGTATATGGTGAGCTGCGTACTATGCTGGCTGGTCTGTCTTATGACGCGACTTTGATTGTTGGTGGTGAAAACTTTAATGATCAAGTGAAAGCACTGCGTAAGTACCCTAAGTTTATCGTCGCGACCCCTGGTCGTTTAGCGGATCACTTAGAGCATCGCTCTTTGTTTCTAGAAGGTTTAGAAACCTTGGTTCTAGACGAAGCGGATCGCATGTTGGATTTGGGTTTTGCTCCTGAACTTCGTCGTATTCACAATGCAGCTAAGCACCGTCGTCGCCAAACGTTAATGTTCTCAGCGACATTGGATCATGCTGAAGTGAACGATATTGCATTTGAAATGCTGAATGCACCAAAACGTATTGCCGTTGGTGTTTCGAATGAAGAGCACAAAGACATTACGCAAAAATTCTACTTGTGTGATCACTTAGATCACAAAGAGGCGATTCTTGAGCGCGTAATTCAAGAGGCCGAATACAAGCAGGTTATTATCTTTACTGCAACTCGTGCTGACACCGATCGTTTGACTGATATGCTAAACGAGAAAAAGCTTAAAGCGATCGCGCTAAGTGGTAACTTGAATCAGACTCAGCGCAATACCATTATGAGTCAATTTGAGCGTGCGGTATTTAAGATTCTTGTGACGACAGATGTTGCGTCTCGTGGCCTTGATATCGCAAACGTAACGCACGTGATTAACTTTGATATGCCTAAGCACACAGAAGAGTATGTACACCGAGTTGGTCGTACTGGTCGTGCAGGTAACAAAGGTGATGCGGTTTCATTAGTTGGCCCTAAAGACTGGGATAGCTTTAAACGCGTTGAAACGTATCTTCAGCAAGATCTGAGCTTCTCTGAGCTAGACGGTCTAAAAGGGAAGTTTAAAGGCCTGCGTCCGCGTAAACCTGACTTCCGCGGCAAAGCGAAAACAGCAAAAGCGGCTAAGCCTCAAGCGAAGAAGACACCGAAAAAACCGGTTAAGCGTGATAAGAGTTTCCACCAAAATGTGGCAGTGGGTGACAGCGTGTTTATTCCGAAAAAGAAAGTCGCACCGAAAGTGGATGACGAGTAAATTTAAGAGTTAAAGGGGCATCATTGTCCTTTAGATAAATCGAATAAAAAAGGCGATACCTAGGTATCGCCTTTTTTGTTGGAATCTATTGCTGAAGATTAGATATCACGATTTTCCGCAAACTTCTCTAAGCCTAGTACTAGAGCAATTGCACATAGCATCATCACAACTGCAATCCCAAGTTGAGCTGGCTGTGATGTGATGGACTCAAAATTAAATGGTGATAAGTTCTGTTCGATTAGAGGAACCTGCTCACCTTTAGAGTTTGTACGCCATGTAAGGGTTTCCTTCCAAGGCCAGATCTTTGGCAGTGTGCCAATCATCAGACCGGTTAAGAAAATCAAAGTAAAATCTCTAAAGCGCTTCAGTAGCCAAGAGAGCACGTGTGAAAAGCTCAGTAGACCGATAACACAGCCAGACATAAACAAAATGATGACAGGGATGTCGAGTGACTTCACTGCGCCTAATACGGGTGTGTACATGCCAATCAATAGCAAAATGAAGCTACCAGAGATACCTGGGAGAATCATCGCACAAATTGCTATAGCACCAGCCAAGATAATATTGATGCTAGTTGGGTCCATCTGTAATGGTTGAAGAACCGTAATACTATAAGCGAATGCGACACCAAGTAATAAGAACACCAAACGGCTCATGGAGCGTTGTTCAATTTGTTTCAGCATATGGAACACTGAAACTAGAATTAAACCAAAAAAGAATGACCAGATTGGAATTGGATGAGTAACCAATAGCCAAGAAATTAACTTAGCTAATGTCGCAATACTGGTTAATACGCCACCAAACAGCGCAATCAAGAAAACCCCGTTTATGTGGTTGAACGCGGCTTTGAATCCTTCACGTTTCCAGATGCCTAGCACGCTAGGGTTAATACGGCGAATACTCTCTAACAATGTGTCGTAAATACCTGTGATAAACGCGATAGTACCGCCAGAGACTCCAGGGACGACATCAGCGGCGCCCATCGCCATTCCTTTCAGAAAAGTCGAAAAATAGTTCATGCTACTTAGTTGGTAAATTTAGGTGGGGAGAGTATATCTACTCTGGCTATAAAAAAGTACGAAAAAATAAACTGATAGAAGTGTTTATAAGAATGTAGTTTTATATATATTTGCAATTAATTGCAAATTGCAATTTTCATTTTGCATTGTGGTAATAAAAACCACGTATAAAATGCGACTAAATCATCAGAATAGGCGCTTTTAAAGTTGGCATGCTTCCTGCTTAATATAAATTGACCCTTCTTAAGCCGAGGGTCACCTAGCCAACTGACGTTGTTAGTGAATGTAATTTGTTCACACAATATATAAGCCAATCGCCTACTTTGCGATTGGCTATTTTTTTGCCTTGAGTCTAGGTCAACAAACGCAGCTAATTGTCTCCTTTGTCATAGTGTTGCGACTCTTCGATACATTTATCTTTACACTGTGCTGAAACAAGTTTTTTCAGCCTATACTCGACAAATCGCCCCATTTTTATTAATAATGGCCGCTTTCTTTTCGGAACCCTATCGAAATTTATAGGGATTTGCTGTGACATGGAGTGGGGTAGCCCACTGTATTGAGGAAATTTTTCAATAGAGAAATGTGACTAATTGCGCTGGAGACTGCCGCCGAGAGGCGACTATTCTCGACTAAAGCGCGAGCCTAAACTAAGGCTCTAACTCGTTAGGGAAGATGAGTGACAAACAATTAAGAGGTTATATGAATCAGATAATTTCAATTGGACCACTAGAATCTTTCTTAATCGCTATCAGCGTTCTATTCTTGGGTCACTTTGTAAATTCTAAACTACCCGTCCTGAAGAAGTTCAACATACCTGAACCCATTGTCGGTGGATTGATTGTGGCTGTTGTCATTACAGCTATGCATTTTAAGGGGATCGATCTTCAGTTTTCTCTGCCACTGCAGAAGACATTTATGCTGATGTTTTTTAGCACTGTTGGCTTGGCTGCGAACTATACTCAGCTAATGAAAGGTGGGGCTAAGGTCTTTATCTTCTTAGCGGTAGCGTCATTCTACATTGTCATTCAAAATGGCGTGGGCGTTTCCCTAGCAACGGCGTTGGGGCTTGACCCTCTTATGGGGTTAATCGCAGGTTCAATCACTCTGTCTGGTGGACACGGTACGGGTGCGGCTTGGTCTCAGACATTTTCAGAAACTTACGGTATTAGCAATACATTAGAAATTGCGATGGCTTCTGCGACGTTTGGTCTGATTATTGGCGGTATTATTGGTAGTCCTGTTGCACAGAAGCTGATCGATAAAAATGGCTTTGAGTCGGAATATGGTCGCGGCACACAGACACACGAAAAGTTCCCTGAACTGGTGACATACAACGAATATGAAGAAGACAAAGTAACCGCTAAAAAGGTTATCGAAGTCCTTTTCATTTTGCTTATCTGTGTCACGGGTGCAAAGTATCTTGAACAATGGGTATCGAGCTATGAAATCGACTGGTTAATGATCCCTGATTTTGTTTACGCTCTGTTTATTGGGGTATTTATTACCAATCTGCTTGAGGTAACGAAAGCTCATAAGGTGGATGCTGAAACGGTCGATATTCTTGGTACAGTTTCTCTTTCGCTTTTCCTTGCGATGGCGCTAATGAGCTTAAAGTTGTGGAATATCTTTGACTTGGCGATTCCATTCCTTGTGATCTTAGTCGTGCAGTCTATTGTATTGGGTCTCTTCTCATACTTTGTTACTTTCAAGGTTATGGGCTCAAACTATGATGCGGCCGTTATTTCAGGTGGCCATTGTGGTTTTGGTTTAGGTGCAACGCCGACGGCTGTGATGAACATGGGTTCTTTGGTCAATAAGTTCGGTCCTTCACCACAAGCTTTCATGGTGGTGCCAATTGTTGGCGCGTTCTTCATTGATATTGTAAACCTGATTATTCTACAAGGTTACATCTCCTTTATCGGATAACGTAGAGTTGAAAAGAAAAACGCCCTGCTAGTAATAGCAGGGCGTTTTTGTTTATTTGAACAACTCATTCGAATCAACGAAGGGTAAGCTTAGTGCCGTCGAATTTGAGATGCGCAAGAAGCTGCTTTGCATTGCCTTTACCCGGTTCATTAAATTGAACACCATATTTAGCGTAATGCATTGAACGTTGTAAGTTGCAAATGGTGCCAAACAGAGGCTCAAACTGTATTTGTTTAGCTGTTTTTAGCTGCACGACAAGCGCAATCTCATCACCAACTTGGAATGAGCGGCTAAGTGGTGGAGTAATAAATCGACAACCACTTTTGGATAGGTCTCGAATTTCACAATCTAGCTTTCTATTGTCTACACAAGCTTTAGCATCAAGGTTGACATCAAAGCGCGGCTCTTTACGCAATTGAGACACTTGCATCGTTTGCGGAACAGAGAGCATGACGATAGGTACTGGTTCTTTCAGTATGTGTTGTATTTGACTGCGAAAATGGATGATTGCCCCTTCACCTCGTGGCGAAATAGCCCGTACGGTTATCCAGAACCCTTCTTGGAAGTAAAAATTAAGGTCGTCATCAGAGACTTTAGGTAATTCAGCTAAAATGATGCTGTCAGAGTGTGTTCCAATAAATGCAGTTTTACATCGAAAAGTTTGACCGACAGGGGTGGCGACACTCATGGTGAATTCACCGCCGTGCTCGATCATAGCAAGAGCGTCAACACTGTTAATTGAGAGGACATTTCTTTGCTTATTATAAGGACTTAAAGTCTGATCCTTCATCGCTACTGCCTGGGTTCCCATCTAGCCTCCGTTATTCCTGCGTGTTATGTTTTATTTGCAGGGATCGATAATCTTAAAGTCTAAATGCTCAGACTGTTATAAATTCTATTTATGCATGGCTATTTGTTCAAATCCCAATGGAACAATTTATTTGAACTACTTATCAATTCTAGGAGTTATTATGTCACATTCGCTTCTTTTTGAACCAAATGAGAACCAGTTTCGCGTACACCTCGAGTCTGACCAATACGCTGTGATCAAATTTTCGATGGAACAGGATGTCTATGTTATTACCTCAACTCGTGTTCCTGATGAACTTCAAGGCAAGGGTTATGGCAAAGTTATGATGGAAGCACTATTACCTGAATTAGAGAAAATGGCCGTAAAAGTGAAGCCCGTGTGCAGTTACGTGGTACATTATTTTAATCGCAATCCTCAATGGGCCCATCTACTTGCATAATATGAATCATCTAGACTATCTTCCGATCATAAAAGAACTAGGTTTTGAATTGATTCACCAAGTCGACGTATTACAAATTCTATGGGGTGGGTATGGCGAGCTAGTACGCTTGTCTGTCGATGATGGCTCGATTGTGATTAAGCATATTCGTTTGCCAAAACCAGAACATCACCCCAAAGGATGGAATACCAACCGTTCTCATCAGCGTAAGCTCCACTCCTATCATGTGGAATTGAACTTCTATCAAGATTACGCCAACCTTTGTAGTTCAAATAGTCCTGTTCCTAAGGCTTTGCTAGTAAAACAGCATGGTTCGGAATGGCTTTTGGTGATGGAAGATCTGCACCAGTTAGGTTACACCGATGTGGTGGAAAAGGCACAATATATCCATATAAGCGCTTCACTTCGTTGGTTGGCCTATTTTCATGCGCAACATATTGAAAGCTCACATGAGGGGCTATGGGATAAAGGCACTTATTGGCACTTGGACACGCGGCCCGATGAACTTGAGGCACTGGCAGATGAGGACTTAAGGTGCGCAGCTCAAAAGATCGATAAGATCTTAACCCAAGCTCCTTACCAAACTTTGGTTCATGGCGATGCTAAGTTGGCTAACTTCTGTTTTACTTCTGATGGCAAGTTCGCAGCGGCAGTAGACTTTCAATATGTTGGTCAGGGCTGCGCGATGAAAGATGTCGCACTATTTATAAGTAGTGCGGCATCGCCAGAGCAATGTGCAAAAGAAGAGAATTGGATATTGGATGAATATTTTAAACACCTTAAGCAGGCGTTGAGATTATTTCGTCCGGATTTAGATGCCAAACATATTGAGCAAATTTGGCGACCGTTGTTTGCTATTGCTTGGGCTGACTTTCACCGTTTTGTAAAAGGCTGGAGTCCAGAACATTGGAAAATAAATCCTTATACTGAAGGACTCGCGGTCAAAGCTCTAGAACAAATTAAGGCTTACCCAGGTAGGTAAGCCTATTTGTTTAAGGGGCACCAATTAAGCTATCACTCGCGCCATATAATAGGTATTGATGTACTCACCATCTCGGAATGAGCCCGCCTTACATTCCCCTTCGATTTCAAAACCAAATTTCTTGTAGCACGCAATGGCTTTCTCGTTGTCAGTATTGACTTCAAGTTGAATTCGTTTGATTTGTAGCCAGTTGTCAGCAAGTTCAATTATCGTCTCAATTAGCTTACTGCCGATTCCTAGACCGTGATAATCATCGTGTACGCCAATCCCAAAACTTGCGCAGTGGCTTGTTCTAGGACGCTGAGAGTGGTGAAAGCCGATATTCCCAACGACTTTCCCATCCACTTCTGCAACATAGCTATAAACGCCGGTAGGTATGTTTTCCAGTCGTTGCGTCCACATGGTAACAGACGGCTTCGGCAATTGTAGGGTTTCACGTTGAGCTAGAGGTTGTGAGTAAACTTCACATAACGCGGCCGCATCGCTTGCTAGAGTAGGGCGAATAATAATTTCCATATATTTCTCTCTCGACTGGTTAAACATTACACAACCATAACGAGAAATTAGCACGAGTTAAAGCTCTGATTTTAATTAATTAAAAAGAGATAAGTTTCTCTTTTGCAAGGATAGAGATCTGATGGGTGTTTAAGTGGAAAAAAGAGTTCTCAATTAGAGAGGTGAAAGCTGTGACGCAAGCTTGCTAAGTTGGTGTTTTACTTTGCTATACCACGAGTTTCGTTTGTTGTGTGTTGGTTTCTATTTTAGTGAAATTCCCTTACCTTATATCTGTTTTATAAAATATTTTCTAAATCAATGCTTGCTAGCTAAAACTTATCGTAATACGATAAGTTTTTATTGCTTTGGATTAAAAATAAGAAATTAAAAGGAATGCTGATGTTACTAACACGTTGTAGGATAGGTGCGCTGGCACTTTCACTGTTAATAGCGTTACCCAATGCTGCTGTTTCGGCTTCGACTCAGGCCGATGAGTCAGAGCGTAGCCCTAAATGGATGAGAGATGTCGTTATTTCTCCAGATGGTCAGAAGATCGCGTTTACTTATTCTGGGCAGATATGGTTGGTCAACTCAACCGGTGGAGAAGCGACACCACTTACAAGTAATGACGTATATAGTGATCATCCCATTTGGTCCCCGGACGGAAAATCCATTGCCTTTCAATCTAAACGCTTTGGGTCTGGTGACGTATTCATTGTGCCAAGCGTTGGAGGTCAAGCTAAAAGGCTGACATTCCACTCGAGTGCCGACGTCCCTTATGCATTCAGCTCAGATGGAAGTGAAGTTCTGTTTAGTTCTAGAAGGCTAGGTGATAGCGAGGCAACGCTGAACAATGGTTTCATGGGTAACGGCAGTAAACATCTTTACTCGGTGTCTAGTGAAGGAGGGCGTGAGAGACTACTGTTATCGAACCCAGTTAGTGCTCTTTCTGTAAAACCGGATGGCAGTGCTTACCTTTATACTGACGAACCATCATTCGAGCAGGAGTGGAGAAAGAGAGCCATTTCTGACGCGACACGCGATATTTGGCGCTATGACTCGCAAACACAGCAACACCAGAAGCTCACGTCATTTCGTGGAGAGGATAGAAATGCGGTCTGGAGTCAAGATGGCTCAAGTTTCTACTATCTCTCAGAGCGATCGGGTTCGTTTAACGTTTGGAAAAAAAGCTTCATCGAAGGTGCGAAACCAGAGCAAGTAACGCAACATGACACGCTACCGGTGCGTTTCTTAAGTACAAGCTTATCTGGCGATTTAGCCTATGGTTACAATGGTGAAATTTGGCTGAAAAAGTCGAATCAAGACGCATCTAAGCCAGTTAATGTTTTCATCCGCCAGACTTCACTCAATACAGGGCGTCGATTTGTCACCCTCAATCATGAAGCCACAGAAATAGCGGTCTCTCCTTATGCGCCTGAAGTCGCCATTGTCGCACGTGGTGATGTTTATGTGGTTTCACTCTTGTCAGGAGCGACGAAGAGAATCACTGACACGCCTGCCGCAGAGCGTGATATCTCGTTTTCAAAAGATGGCTATGTAATCCGATATGCGTCTGAGAGAAACGGTAATTGGGATATTTTCCAGAGTTATGTAAATGATACAGGGAAAAGTTTCTCAACTTCGTTTGATATCAAAGAAGAACAACTGTCTGATGAGCCAGCGGATGAGTTTCAACCACTGTACTCACCGAATGGTAAGAAGGTCATCTACCGTGAAGACCGCAATACTCTAAAAGTCTATGACCTGGAGCAGGATCAAACGTATACCTTATTGGACAGCCAAGCACTCTATTCGTATATGGATGGCGACCTAACTTACTCATGGTCTCCTGATAGCGAGTATGTAGTAACACGCAATAATTCAGAGCTAGATAGTGATGTTATTTTGCTTAAATCGGATGGTAGTCAGGCGCCTATTCAGGTAACAAATACAGGCTTTACTGAAAACAGACCGAAGTTTTCTCATGACGGCCAAGCGGTTTATTGGTTAAGCAATGCGAAATCTAGCTATGGGATTGATGGGTTTGCGAATCAGCAAGATATCTATATTACCTACTTGAACCAGCAAGCCCAATTTGACGCCAACAAAAGCGACGAACAAAAATGGTTGGATGAAGAAATCGCGGGAGGAAGAGAGAGTGATGATGAACAATCACCGCCTAATCCTACCCTTGTTGAAGAAAAAGGGTTTAAGCATCGAACTGAGAGGGTAACGTCAAGCTCACTGTGGCCACTGTTTTTCCATTTATCATCAGATAACCGCTATATGGTGATCATTAGTTCTGATGGTGACAATGCAGAGATTTCAGAAATCGACCTCACAACAGGTGAGCAAACACACTTGTTTACCCGTAGCTATTTTGATGTAAGAGCAGCGGTGATGTCACCTGATGATGAGACGTTAATCATTATTGGTGATCAAGGGATCGAGAAGCTTAATGTTGTGACAAACGATAACGAATATATCGATTATGCCGCGCAAGCCAATTATGACTTCTCGGCAGAGGTTCGTTATATGTTTGACCACGTCTGGCAGCTGACTAAATCTAAGTTTTATGATCCTAATATGCATGGCGTCAATTGGGAGCAATATGGTGAACTTTATCGAGAGCAATTGTCTGGGATTCACAATTACATCGATTTTGCTGAGTTACTCAGTGAGCTAGCAGGAGAGCTGAATGCTTCCCATACAGGTTCACATTTTGATGACTACGTGAATACTTGGGAAGAGCCGTCCTCACTGGGTCTTTATTATGATGATCAATACCGAGGAAAAGGGGTGAGGGTGAAGGCGGTGTTAGCCGGAGGACCAGCTGATACGTATGGATCGCCGATTAAAAAAGGCGCCATTATTTACTCCGTTGATGGTGTGGATGTTTCCCCAGAGCAAGATATCTATCCATTGCTTAATTTCAAAAAAGGTCGAATGACCAAACTCAGCGTTCTCAAGCCGGGAGAAGAGTCAGCGCAAGACTTTAAAATTGTACCTATCAGTTTATGGCAAGAAGGCGTATTGGCTTACGATGAGTGGGTTGAGCAGAGACAAGCTCTTACCGAAAAGTTATCAAATGGTCGTCTAGGCTATGTGCACCTTGCAGAAATGGGGCCTGATAGTTTCGAACGGATGCAAAACGATTTGTTTGGCAAGTATCGAAACAAAGAAGCGGTGGTCGTTGATGTACGTTTCAATATGGGCGGGAATCTAACGGGACAGTTGATGGAAATATTGTCAGGTGTGCGCCATAGCTCCATCGAAACACGTGACGGCTATACACTGACTTCTTTCCCTGAGAGACGCTGGGCTAAGCCGAGCATTATGATAGCGGATGCCAATAGCTATTCAGATGGTTCTATTACGCCATTTTTCTATAAACGAGAAGGTTTGGGGCAGTTAGTTGGTGAACGCGTACCAGGAACAGGGACCGCTGTTATTTGGCCAAGCTTGCAAGAGTCAAGAATCAACTACGGTGTTCCCCAGTTAGGCTTTAAAGATGATGAAGGTAACTGGTTTGAGAACCAAGAAATCGAGCCAGATATTTTGGTTTATAAATCTCCGGAAGATGTGGCA
>Ga0209379_10000584_pt1 | contig 28866 bp, 27 predicted proteins | sample tdDd001_FD_187124 | JGI IMG/M metagenome (GOLD analysis project Ga0209379, IMG submission 187124) | Marine sediment microbial communities from the Atlantic coast under amendment with organic carbon and nitrate - tdDd00.1 (SPAdes)... | ecosystem: Environmental > Aquatic > Marine > Coastal >...
CGCAAACTATCATTTTTAGATTGTGCGAAAACATTAGAGAATACAAACAAAAGGAAGATAATTGATAATGCTCTCATAGGTTTGTTTAATTGTGCCCAACTTGTTTGTTAGCTTAATAAAGTTGTGTTTATTTTACCATTATTCATTCATCCTATTGTGTTTATACCTCCATATAAGTGTTATAAACGCAAGTTGAATATCTGGGCTATCAAATTTATGAAAAACAAATAGCAAACAATAAAATCAAAAGAGGTAAAACTAACAGCGAACATAAAATAGAATAAATCTACATAATTACCAGAGAATATAAAAAAGCTGTGGCACTCCTACCACAGCTTGGTTTTGTTTGTTCCTTTATTATACAATTCAACCCTTACGAGAGCATAGAACAACCAATTTCTTCCTATTCCTTCCAATGCCTAATTGATGATAGCCTCCAGTTCCGAGTCTACTTCAATTGAGGAGTTGGGTAATGTTATTTCATTTACACCAAAGTTATCTAAGGTCTTCATAGTCGGTAAAGCTTGTGTTCCTTTCTTAATTGTAATTGCATCAGAACTAGCACCTAAAGCCTCTTTATTTCTTACTGGGGCAGTCTTTTCTTCTTCAAAGCTCACCTCATAGATTTCATCCAGGTTAAAGCCCAATAAGATATCTTCAACAAAATGCATTGCCTCAGTTTTGGTTTGTTCAATAATTCCAAGGTTAATGGCTTCTTTCTTTATTCTTTTTTGACTCTCTGCTACTCTATTTTTTAAGGCAGTCAACAATTTCTCTCTCGAGCCTCCAAAACTTAGAAAAAAGCCATCTCTTACTTTAATGAACTCAGCCTTTTCGAAACTCACCACTGGCTGATTTACGATTGGAATTGGAATGATGATTTTTTTGGAAATACTATCAATTTTTAGCTTCTGTAAATCAATTGTAGCCGAAACAGAAGTAGGATACTTTACCAGCATTAGTAATTTTTTCCTTGCATCATCATTTTTGTATAAGAATATCATGTCATTGTATTTGTACTCAATCAAATGCAATTCTCTTTTTTTTACGATTTTTTTCAAACCTGCCAATCCTATCTGCTCTTTACTTCCTTCACAGTTATACAATAGAGCAATTCCTGCTATTACCGCCAGCAATGCTACTATCCATTTTATGATTTTCATGCTTTTAAGTTTTATTATTAATCAATAGGTACTTTGTCTTTAAAAAAGCTGTGGCACCCCTACCACAGCTTGGTTTTGTTTGTTCCTTTCCAGTACAATTCAACCGACAAGAGCTTGGAACAAACAAAGGCTTTTTTTTATCCCTATTCTACCAGCGTTTCAACTTCTAAAGGAATGGCTTCCATTTCCAAATGAAATTTACTTCGCTCCGATGCGTAGCGTCGTATTGGTACATATAGGGTTTTGTAATTGATATTTTCAATTATCAGTCGGTGCTCTCCCTCAGGAAAGTGTTTGAATCTAAAGGTACCATTCCCGGTAATGTGGGTCGCCAAACCCAGCCCTTCAACCGATACCACGCCCAGGGCAACTGGCTCGCCGCTTAGCTTATCTTTTAAATAGCCCAGCACATCGTAATGACGCTGTACCCCTTTGGCTTTTTGTCGGGCTGCAAAATAGTAGTTTACAAAATCGACATTGCTAGCCCGCAGATTTTCTATACTATAATCCAGTTTGTTGTTTAAAAGCTTATTGATCACCTTTTGCAACAACTTGAAATCCTTTTTGGCATTCGCCTTATCCTCTTTCAGGACAATCAGGTCGGCGCGTTTTTGTTCAAAGGCATCCCCATCTGCCTCAACAGCGGCAATACTCGCTTCGGTAATACCAAAAGGCTCCAAGCTTGCCACATGCTCTTTGGCAATGCTAATGCTCTGCTTGTAATAGGCAATCAGATCCAATTCGCTGAGCCACTTTAAACCATTTTTAGAGATACTGACCTTCTCCACCATCTCACTATCGGATACGCTGTTGGCATAGCAGACCAGTGAATTGGAAAAAGGATACAGCTTATCTCCCAGTGCTTTTTTGAATGTATTTTTCTCACCAATCAACCACTTTAAAGGTTGATCCACCTCATCTCTCAAACCAATTAGCCGATTCAAGTCCTGGGTAAATTGATCTACCTGAGCTTTGGTAGTTACATTGGTTTCGTAAATACTCACATTCTCAGTCAAAGCCTTACTGGTTTGCACATAAGAATCTAATTTTAAATTAATCGATGTGTTCATTTTTAGTAAATTTTAAGTAGTATGTTCAACATTAAAATGCCTAAGAATAATGCACTCTTTTGCATCACATAACACGATTCGAAATAAAAAATTCAATTGTTTTATTCATCTGCTTCCTCTTTTGTTTAATTGTACTTTTAAGACCCAATTAAGCTTGCTTTAGGTCCCATTTTCAGAGCTGAAAATTGATCATTTTACCCCTTCTTTTTTTTAAATTTACCAGGTGTCGGAAAGGATTTATTTGTATTCTGAAACAATTTATTTCCATTCTGAAACGATTTATTTGCATTCTGAATTGATTTACCTTCATTATTCTTTGATTTTCCAAGTCCGGGAAACGATTTACTTCTATTCTGAACGGATTTATCTACATTATTCTTTGATATTCCTACTCTCGGGAAGTATTTACTTTGCTTTGAAAGAGATGAATTTCCAATTTTTAAGAATTTAAAGGCTTAGCATTTCTGCAGATGATCTAAATTTGATTTGGAATATTGCTAACTGCGAAGCACCGATACGTATCGGAATCGTGGGAGTGAATCAGCAAATGTATCATACTTCGATCAGATGATCTTAAAAGTATGTAGTGAATTAAGTAGATTAAGATTCTACTTCTGATCTGTTACTCAAGTAATCAATTGGTTGAATTGTTTAAATAAAGTTAAAGAAAAATTTCTTTAATTACCAAAAGAAAAGTTGATTAATGTGAAAATTAGGTTTGTTTATCAGGTAAAAACGAATGTTCGTAACAGGTTAGAGTGCTTGTATTTTCAATTCCCTCCGACTATTTAGATAAAAATATTTTTTTTTGTAAACCTCTTATTTTCATCATGCCAATTTATTTGATAGATCTAAACTAGCATTCTAAATAAGTATGTATTTACATGTTGTGCTACACTTTTAGGTGAGGTCTTCTTACATGCAATTTGGTAATTAACGCTAAAATTCGCCAATACATTACATACAAACCAGCATGAACAATCTTACAGGACAAAATAGGATTCAAGAAGTTCTTTTTTTCATCCTATGCTCAAAACCCAATGAGTTCTGATACTGATATTAGCGACAAAATCGGATCCACAGGTAAAAAAAAGCTTAATTTTTCTGTTTGTCACTTGTATCATTATTCCTATAGCTCTCCAGGTACAAATTCGGTATAAATTTCACCCTTTTTCTGATCAATTCCCGATAAGCAATTAATTCTGGAAACTGATAGAAAAACTCAAGCTTTTGATATTTTATTGAAGTGGGTAGAGGTTTATCTGTTAAAACAAAAAATGTCCAGGATTCCGCAATATCCTCTTCAGGACTTTCAGCTGCATAATCTGTTACAAATTCATTAGGACGTAACAAGTAAAAATCATACAAGAAATCAATTCTCTTTGATTCATTTTTCTTCCTGTTTATTCTATCCCATTCTTTTAATATAGCTGGCTTCCAAAATTGTTTTACAAACAAATTCAGATAACTGCTTTTGCGTGCATATCCTTCATCTGTTAAATATCCTTTTCCTTCGGATTGATAGTTATCATCAGTGAGTTCAATTTGAGTCGAATTTAAAGTCAGTAAATGACCAAACTCATGTATCAAGGTATGAGTGTAATTGAGTATTTTTATTGAATCACTTGTCAATAGATCCATATCTTCTGTATCCAGGTCGAATTGCCAATACTCAACGGTCTTATCCATCTGATTTAGTCCACCCATATCCTTATCAATACCATCTGTAAATAGTCTTAGCGAAACAATGTACTTGTCGATTAAATCGGAAGGTAAAATGTGATGTATCGTCTGCCAATAATTTTCAGCCATTGAAAAGTTTGCTGAGTCATTCCCAATCACTCTTCCTTCTTTAACCTCCCATATCCCATGTTCTTTCTGAGCACAAAGCGTTGTGGATATAATAAGGAAAACAAATATTAAAATTTTCTTAGATTTCATTTCTATCATCGTAAAAAAATCAGTTTAAGAATTCCATACCCCTTTTCAAAGATAATTAACTGATAATTAATATTATTATTGTTTTACAAATCCTTTTTAATATCATTCCAATTGAAAAGAAATAGTCTCTGTAAATTTTGAGATGTGATAATCAAAATGTTGTAATTCCTCTTCTTGATTCTTAATCGAAAATAATATTCAAGTCCTTGAAAGCAACCAAATCCCCTTTTCTTCATCTGCCAATAAAAGAAAGAATCAAAAAACCGACAAATCAATTGTGAATCTGGTATTACTTTTGTGGTTTTTAGATCGGTAAATCTAAAATTTAGAAGCGATGAAGAAGTGGATGTTTATTTTATTGGTTGGATTGCTCTCCTCTTGTTTGGATGATAATGACGATGATTATTTATATCACACACACCATAATAGTGTAATTTTACTTCAGGTAAATTACACCGATTTTGTTTTTGAGGGTGGTATAGAATTGTTCCTTCATTCGGAATTTAACGAATCGGAGGAAATTCCAATTAGCGTGGATTACGATCCACCAGGAGATTTTGGTAACATAAGTTTGTACTATGAACCGAAGGAAGAGTTGCTATTTGATGGGTCGATTGTTTGGGCAGGAAAAGGGAAGCGTAAATTTCCTGAATACATTTATGCTCCGGGTAAATTTCTTGAGTTGGATACTCGAATAGATACGCCTGTTGATGATAAATTTCAAATCATCTTCGCGGAGGAAGGAGTCGATTATCCTTTGGAATCGATTTGGAATTCCATCAATAATTTATCGATCGTAAAAAGATATCTTAAAAGCGGTAAAAAGATTGGTATTTTTCGTTACACACCAAGTGTAGGTGTTGGCGATCCCAATGAATGGGATTGGTATGTGATCATGAACACAGTTCCATAATGTACAATTGCTACTCTAAGTAGTATAATATATAATCAAAAAGAGGATTTTCAAGATTGAAAATCCTCTTTTTACAATTCAATATTTGTGTGGTTATTTCACTGTTTTCTTCATAGTTGCCAGATAAGTCCAATTTAAATCCCTCATTTTTATTGCCTCATCAATTTTCATTTGAGTTTCTGCATCAACATTGAACACTTCATTTCTGCCATAGGCATCAAAATAATGCAAATACCCTTTGAACCAGTCAAATGTCATGTGAGTCGTTCTCACCTTACTTCCCGATGGCATTAATACCTTAGCCAGCGCCCAATGACTCATCGTTCCAGCATCTACCCTATCCTGATGAATCGGTAAAAACAATTCCATTTCCGCTTTTTCGTATTCATCATACTTACCATCCAAAGCTTCCATAAAATTCATTCTCATTACCGAACCCACTTCCATTTTATAATTATCAGTAGTTGCCTTAATAACGGTCAGAAACATTCTTTTGCTCAACTCACGCGAAGCTGTTCCCTCCCTTAAGGCTTCACGCAATTCTTCTTCTTTCATGTCTGGATATGCCATCTTAGCAGCGTTCCAAATATCTCCATCCGCCAACGCTTTAACAGGATCATCATATAAGGTCACTGCCAAATATTGATATCCTTGTTCCGTTCCTCCAGGCTTTAAGGACCAAAGATCCCAACCTTTAATTTCTCCGCTCTTCAAACGCTCGGCATGTATTTTCTCCCAGAACGTTTCGGTTTCCCAATAATCCATCTCCTGGTTATCTGTAACTTTCATAAACTCAAAAACCAGAAATGTTTCCTGCTGTGCCATGCTTGTACTACAAAACAAGACCAGCGCCACAAAAAGTAATATTTTTCTCATTTCAGATAGTGTTAGTGAATAAGACTTAAGTTACAGCTTTTTATCTCTCCATACAAAGTCTTAGGTTAAGCAGGAGTCATTTTTTCTTAGATTAAATCCAAAATAGTTTACCTTCTATATTTCCTCAATAGATATCCACCCATAACTCCTACTTATCTTATAAACAAAACCCAATACATTGTAAGTTACAATGTAGTTTCAAATTAAACTTATGATGATATATTATATGAATTACATATTACCAATATGTACTCAACGATTTACCCATTCTAATTCAAGTAAATTTACAAAATCAAGTATTTACATTCTTCTAGTTTAAATGAAAACTACAAAGCACCTATCTCCTTCACCTTCTTCAATAAAAATCCACAAATCGCTACATGTCAATACCATAAGTAATCAGAGACAGGCATTCACCACAGGAAATCCATTTGAAACAAGCACCATTTCATTTCACATATCCTAAAAAATATGAGATCTTAGCTTGTTAAATTTTGTTAAAACATTAGCTTGAAACAGAAATGAATAAACTTTACTTAAGTTTTGTACTAAATTTATAGTTATATTTATATCCGTCAACTATAATGTTAATTTGAGGGAGAAAGATTTGTGCAGATGATAATAATACCAGTACATGATTAAATTTTATTCTATTCTACTTAAAAGTTCTCTATTCATATTCATTTTAGGCTGTTTTTCATGCTCCAATTCCGATTCTGAGAAAGAATTCACCTTTAAAGTATCCAGATCATCCTTTTTGGATCATGTTGTGATTAACGGAGAATTGGAACCTATTAAAACCACAACCATATCCTGTCCCAACATTAGTGGTGACGCCACTATATCCTACCTAATACCTAATGGATCAAAGGTGAAAGCAGGTGATGTAGTCTGTAAATTGCAATGCTCAAATCTTGAAGATCAGTACAGCAATAAATCCAAAGAACTTGCCATAGAAAAAGCAGAGCTTGAAAAAGTAAAAGCCAACCATCAGCTACAATTGCAATTGCTTTATGCACAACAGGAGACGATTGAGGCTTCAGTGGCAATACAGCAATTGGATACCATCCAAAAGCAATTTATTAGTGAAACAAAAAAGGAGCTTTTGAGTCTAAATTTACAGATGGCAGAAATAGAATTGCAGCAGATTGAACGCAAAATTAAAAGCTTGATAAAGATTAACCAATCTGAAATCAACAAGCAAAATCTAAAAATCAAACAAGCCGAAAATAAATTAAAAAGCAGTAAAAGTTTGCTAGATCAGTTGAATTTAAAAGCCAGTACCGATGGAATAGCATTACGATCGAAGAAATGGGGTCGCGGTCCGGTTTTGGTCGAAGGAGATGCGGTTTGGAGAAGAATGCCAGTGGTAACTATTTCCAATACAAGTGAATATCAGATTAAATTCAACCTACCAGAAGGAATATACAAAACAATAAATAAAGACAATAATTACCAGGCGACCATTAGCTCTGTACCCAATTCGTTCCTTACCGGATTTGTAAAACAGAAGTCGCCTGTTGGAAAACCCATTTCGAAAGATTCCAAAGTCAAGTTTTTTGATGTGAGCGCAAGTGTAGACAGTCTAAATTTTGAGCCTAAACCGGGTATGACTGTTATCTGCAAGGTAGAAACTCAAAAATTGGATAGTACAATTAGTTTACCATTGGTAGCTATTCAGAAAGAGGACACTTGCCTGTATGTATACAAAAAATTAGATGGAGAATTTATTAAACAAGAGGTAAAAGCCTTGTACAAAAACTCCAGCTCTATGGTTATCGAAAAGGGTGTTGATGAAGGTGATATTATTTCGATAATAGAACCTGAAAAGAGTTTGATAAAAAAAACTCAGAATTTATAAGACGAAACAAACCCAAACAGTTCAAATTTAAATCACATGAACAAATTCCTAATTCCCTTGCTTTTAGTGCTTGCTGCTTGTGGCAATCAAACCAATTCAGATATTGGATTGTACAAAGTAAAGAAAGGTGATCTGAAAATTGTACTCTCCGAAGAGGGTGAATTAAAGGCAACCAATTCAGTAAACATTTCTTCCCCTAACATTTCATGGAGATATGGGAACCTTAAGATCATTAAATTGATTGAAGATGGTGCTGAAGTAAACAAAGGCGATACCGTTATTGTTTTCGATCCTTCGGAAGTAGGTAAAGTAATTGAGCAATCGAAAAATGAAATGGAAATTGCCAAAGCCGAGCTTGAGAAACTAAAGGCACAGAATGCCTCAAAATTAGATGAATTGGAGTCGAATTTAAAGGTAACTACCCTATCGCATAAAATCTCGGAAATAAATTTTGAACTGGCTGAGTTTGAAGCAGAGGTAACCAAAAAGGAAATTGAATTGAAGCTTAAAAAGGCAAAAATATCCTTATCCAAGGCTCAGGATGAAATTGAAAACACAAAAAAGATTCAAAAGGAAGAACTTCAACAATCCATTCTAAAAATAGAACAGCTAAAAACAAAACTGGAACAAGGAGATGAAGCTCTAGCAAGCCTAACGGTAATTAGTCCTTCGAATGGCTTGGCCATACTCACCAAGAACTGGAGAACGGGAAACAAATGGCAAACAGGTGATCAAACCTGGCCAGGCAACCCTATGATTACCTTACCCGATTTGAGTGAGATCATGGCAATGGTTCAAATCAACGAAATTGACATTTCGAAAATACTTCCCAAACAAGATGTTGAAGTTAAGCTTGATGCCTATTCGGATCTTAATTTTAAGGCTCAGATTTCGAAAATTGCAAATTTGGCGGAAAACAAAAACAACAAGACTAAAATAAAAGTCTTTCCGGTAGAGGCACTAATTGAAGGTTCTTCGGATAAGCTTTTGCCTGGTATGACCGTGAGTTGCGACATCCTTATCGATAAAGTAAGCGACAAACTCATTATTCCATCCGACGCACTTTTTTCAAAGGAAAATGAGCATTGGGTTTACCTGAAAAAAAGGAATTCATTTGTAAAGAAAAATGTAGAAATAGGAGCTTCAAACAACGATTTTATCATTATTGAAAAAGGCTTAGCTGAAGATGACAAAATTGCTTTAACCGATCCTTTTAAACTTGAAGAGGAAGTAGTAAAAGAATCCTAAAACAGTAATTATGAAATCAATTGTAAAATACATTTTTATAAGTCTTCTTTTTTGTTCCTGTAATAGTATCGATAAAAAGAACCTTCACAGCATACAAAAAGGAGAATACAAAGCGTCTATAAACGAATCGGGTGAATTACAAGCTGTTTATTCCAAGGGGATTACTTTGCCATCTATAGGTTATTCCTATGGTTGGGAATTTAAAATTATTGATTTGGCAGAAAATGGTCAGGAAATTAAAACGGGTGACATTATCGCCAAATTCGATCAATCCTCAGTTAAAAAAGCGATCATCGAACTTCAAACCCAACTGGAATTGGAGCAAGCCAATTTAAATAAAACCATTGTTAGCAATAAAATCGAGATTCATAAACTGGAAACAGCTTTGGAAGAAGAGAAAGCCAATTACGATCTAAAAAAACTTGAACTGGAAAAATTCAAGTTTGAATCGAAGCAGAAATACAAAATAAAGAAGATGGAGTTTGAGCAAGTTGAGATTCAACTGGCAAAGGCTAAAGAAAGAATCTCTCTTCAGGAAATTATACGAAAAAATGAACTCATTATTCAGAAACTGAAAGTGAAGCAGATTAAAGATAATATTGACAATGCGTATTCTGCAATCGACAAACTAAATGTAAAGAGTCCGAGCGATGGCATTGTTCAAATAAAACCGAACAGAAGAACCCAATTGAAATATAAAATTGGTGATGAACTATTTTTAGGACAGGCATTCGCTTTGGTTCCTGACTTAAGGAAAATGAAAGTTCGCACTAAGATTAATGAATTGGATTACAAAAAAATCAAATTGGGACAGAAAGTCCTTGTTCGCTTGGATGCCTTACCATCAGTAGCTTTTCATGGATCGGTTAATTCCCTGGGAAAACTTAGTAAGCCAAAAGAAAAAGATAGCAGAATAAAAGCTTTTGATTGTGAAATATTAATTGAAGAATCGGATCCAAGACTAAAACCAGGTATGACGGTTAGTTCTGAAATCTACTATGCCAATTACAAGGAGGCAAATTTTGTAAGCAATGATTGTGTACTCACAGAAGAAGGGATTTCTTATGTTTTTACGAAAGAAAGTGGAAAGTTACAAAAGCACAACATTAGCGTAGAAGCCGTGAATAACAAATTCACCCTTCTCAAGTCGGATCTAAAAACGGGTCAAAAGTTAATTCCTATCAGTAAAGTGAAAATAGAAAGCTAATCAAAAATCTTATCATGCAAATTGAAGAAAATCTACGAGTGGCATTTAATGGTCTCATCGATCATAAAGTGCGTTCATTTTTAACCATGTTGGGAATTATTTTTGGTGTAGCATCTGTTATTGCTATGCTTTCCATTGGTGAAGGTGCAAAACGTGAAGCCATAAAAAAGTTTCAACAGCTAGGCGTAAACAATATTATTATTCGCGACAAGGATTTATCAGATGAAGAACTGGAGACTGCACGTGCCAAATTTTCGCAAGGCTTATCATTAGAGGATGTAGAAGCCATAAAAAACATTGTTCCTCAGGTGGAGAATATCGCTCCTCAGGCTGAAAAGTCATCGGATGTTAAATATCAGGATAAATCGGTAAAATCGAACCTAATAGGTATCACACCAGAGTTTTCAAAAATTCTGAATTATACTACAGAATTGGGAAGCTTTATCACCCAGGATCATTACGACAGACAATTAAAAGTTTGCGTTATTGGTTCCGATATTGCGGCAAAATTCTTTTATGTGAACGATCCTATAGGACAAAGCATTAAAATTGATGATCAGTGGCTGGAGGTAATTGGTGTCTTAAAAAGCAAATCGCTCTTTACCGAAACAGTGGGAGAACTGGCTTCAAGAGATTTAAATTCTGACATCTACATTCCCCTATCGACCTTTAATGGACGATTTGAGAAAGAAAAGGAACTCGCTAGTGAACTAAAGCAAATCACGGTTAAGGTAAAAGACTCCAAAAACATTACAAAAATTGCGGAGATCATTGAAAACCTTGTGAGTCGTCACCATTTCGAGAATCAGGATTTTAGCATTGTTATACCTGTTGAATTGTTAAAACAGGAAGAGAAGGAACGCAGAATTTACAACATTCTTCTTGGCTCTATTGCAGCGATATCACTCCTTGTTGGAGGAATTGGAATCATGAACATTATGCTGGCAACCGTAATGGAACGAACCCGAGAAATTGGTGTTCGACGCGCCATTGGTGCCAAACGCGATGCGATACTCTCACAGTTTATTACCGAAGCATTGGTAATTAGTATTACTGGGGGAATTATTGGCGTACTCTTTGGCTTAAGCCTATCCTTAAGCATTACGCTCTTTACGGAAATTACCACTAGTGTCACCTTGTATTCTGTTGTAATCGCATTTTTGTTTTCTGTAATCGTTGGGGTAACATTTGGTTATTTGCCAGCAAAAAAAGCAGCCAACCTTAGACCAATAGAATCAATTCGTTACGAATAAAACCTATCGCTATGCTTATCGAAATAAAAGATCTAAAAAAGAAATATATAATGGGTGAGATTGAGGTTGAAGCCTTAAAGGGAGTCAATCTCAACATTAAAGAAAATGAGTTCGTTTCTATCATGGGACCTTCTGGATCAGGAAAATCAACACTCATGAACATTTTGGGCTGTCTTGATATTCCCAGTTCAGGAGATTACATTTTTGATGCCGTAAATGTTGCAACGCTTGACGATGATGAATTGTCGGAGATTCGAAATCGTAAAATTGGATTCATTTTTCAAACCTTTAATCTTCTGCCCAAGTTGAATGCATTACAGAATGTAGAACTGCCACTGGTATATGCTGGTAAAGACAAAGCCGAACGAAAAAAGCTAGCCTATGAGGCACTCGCCAAAATGGGATTGGAAGAAAGAGCTCATCACAAACCTAATGAACTATCTGGAGGGCAGAGACAAAGAGTTGCTATTGCAAGAGCACTGGTTACCAAACCTGGAATTATACTAGCCGATGAGCCAACAGGAAATTTGGATTCAAAAACCGGTGTTGAAATCATGTCCATTTTTAGGGAATTGCACCAGGAAGGCAACACTATTATATTGATTACCCACGAACCTGAAATCGCAGAATATGCCGACAGAGGAATTGTAATTAAAGATGGCCTGATAGTACAGGATCAAATTAATAAACAAGCCCAAATAATTCTAAACGGTCAGAAAGCCTGAATTTAAAACTCAACAACATGAAATTAAAATACCTATATACATTTGCAATTCTCTGTCTATGTCTTAGCTCAATTGCTCAGAAAAAAAACATCCTCACTTTGGATTTGGATGCCAGTATTGAAATCGCAAAAAAACAAAGTTACAGCATTCGTATGCTTAGCGAAAGCTTAAAAGGTGCCGAGTACAATCTTAAAGCAGCAACCAGTTCTTTTAAAACTCATGTAACTTTGGATATGGAGCTGCCTAACTATTCCGAACGCATTACATCCTACCAGGATTCAATTGGTTTAACCTACTTTTCGGATAAGCAATTGTCTTACTCCACTAATCTTACCATAAACCAGCCTTTACCAACCGATGGGAATTTGTTTATTCAATCTGGTATTTTTAATACCGACGATTACGATCAGGATGAAAAAATAATGCAAATGACAACCAGATTGGGATTTTCACAGCCCATTCAGTCCTTGTACATGTACAACAAGATTAAAACAGATTACGAAAGAGCTAAAACCAATTACGAGCTAACGGGTAAACGTCTTAAAAGAAACGAGTTGGACATCATTTATCAGGTTAGTGAAACCTTTTATCGATTGCACTCCTCGAAGGAGAGAATGAAAATTGCCAACAAATCGCTTCAACGCCAGGAAAAAGCATATCAAATTGCTGAGAATAAATTCAAAGCGGGCTTAATTAGAGAGGTAGAAGCCCTGCAAATGGAAGTGGATTTAGGTGAAGCTAGAAACACCTACGATCTGGCTTCGGTAAATTACGAAACGCAACTGAATATTTTCAAGCAAACCCTTGGTATCTCACTAAAGGATAGCATTGTTCTAAAAAGTGATTTTAATTACCATCCCATACAGGTTGATGTGCAAAAAGCCATTAAACATGGTTTGGATTCCAGAATGGAATTGAAAGAAAAACAACTGCAATTGAAACTGGCTGAGCTGGATATTAAAAGAGTGAAATCCTATGGTGCCATTTCGGGTAGTATTAATGCCTATTATGATCTTATTGGAATTGAAAGAACCGACCGAAACACTTCTTTGAACCGCGCAATTAAAAACTCCTGGAGTAACCTGAAAGATCGACCTGGAAACTTTGGTGTTGCCTTTAAAGTTAGTATTCCTATTTTGGATTGGGGTGAAAATAAAGCAAGAGTAAAATCAGCTCAGACTCAAATCAATCAAAATTTACTTGATATTGAAGAGGAAACTGTTACCATAGAAAGAGAAATAATCAGCACGGTAAATAACCTTCACAGTAGTTTACGAAGACTGCAATTACTCGAGAAGAATGTTGAGGTTGCAGAGAAAAGTTTTGCCATATCACAATCACGATTTTCTAATGGCGATATCGATACCCAAGCTCTGGCATTGGATCGGGAACGTTTGGACAATTCACACATTTCCCACCTTGAAGCATACATTAGCTACAAAATGAATCTGGCGGATTTAATGAGAAAAACCTTTTACAACTTTGAAAAAAACAAAGAGGTTGCTTATTAAACCAAAAAAGAAGAGCCTGAAAAAATTATTTCAGGCTCTTTTTATTTCTTAAGAACATCAATCAGTTCATGAAGCTTGTCTTTTAATTCCATCAAATCTTCCATTTTCATTTCATCAGATAAAATACAAGAAGAAATGCCTTTTGGAATTTTTGCAGCCTCAATTTCCATGGCTCTCCCCTTCTCTGTCAATTTTACAATCACTCTTCTTTCGTCTTCACTGCAACGTTCGCGACTAATAAAATCCGATGTTTCCATTCTCTTTAGCAGAGGCGTTACCGTATTGGTATTCAATATTAGCTTTTGAGAGATTTCGTTCACTGATACTCCATCCTTTTCCCACAGAACCATAAATACCAAATATTGCGGGTAAGTAATCCCCAATTGATCTAAAAAAGGTTGATACTCTCTTGTAATCAGGCGTGAAGCTGCATACAAATGAAAACACAATTGATTATCTAATTTAAGTTGATCAAAACTCATTACGAATTCTATATGTTAATTTTATGAAGCAACAAAATTGTTACAATTCCAGCACTATTTCAAAAGTTTTTCTAAAAACTTCCCTATTTTTTCTGGCTTGGTAGTCGGTGCAAATCGTTTTATTGCTTTTCCATCTCTATCCATCAGAAATTTTGTAAAATTCCATTTGATACTCCCTCCTAAAAATCCTTTCAATTCCTTTTTAAGATACTGATACAAAGGATGTGCATTCTCGCCATTTACCTCAACCTTTTCGAACATGGGAAAGCTCACTCCATAATTGATTAAACAGCCTTCTGATATTGACTTAGCATCTCCTGGCTCCTGATTTCCAAATTGATTGCAAGGAAATCCAAGAATGATCAAACCATCCTCTTTATATTTTTGATACAATTCCTCCAAGCCTTTGTACTGAGGAGTTAATCCACATTTGCTTGCTGTATTCACAAGCAGAACCATTTTCCCCTCAAAATTTCTCATGCTAAGCTCTTTGCCCTGCAGACTTTTGGCTGTAAAATCATAAAAACTTTTTTCCATTTCTTTATTTGTATCGTTTGCGATACTAATATACTTATTTTAGATCGGTCGTGGTCTTTATTCTAAAATAAGATACAATTTGATAAAACATTATTGCTAAGTCATAACAAGTTTTCTAATTTAGGATCCGTAAAAATTTACCAAACTATACATTTAAACCTCTCACATCCATTATGAAAATTATCTACCTGCTTATTCTCCTGTCACTTGCCTATTACTTATTCAGAAAACTTTGGAATAACAAAACATGGAAAACACCAAAAACTCCATTTCCAGACGATTGGAGAAAAATATTAATCTCAAAAGTGAATTTTTACAATAGCTTATCTACCGATGAAAAGACAAGATTTGAATTTAAGCTACATGAGTTTCTATTGAATTGTAGAATTACTGGTATCAATACCACAACGGATACTACCGATGAAGTGCTGGTTGCTGCAAGTGCCATAATTCCGGTATTTGAATTTCCTCAATGGAAATACACCAATCTGTTCGAAGTATTGATTTACCCAAGCAGTTTCAACGATAAATTTGAAACCAATGGAGAAGATTCCAGAATATTAGGCATGGTAGGCTCAGGTTATATGGAAGGCAAAATGATTCTGTCTCAACGAGCACTTCATCATGGATTTTCGAACGGATCTGATAAAAAAAATACTGCCATTCACGAGTTTGTACATTTAATCGACAAATTAGATGGTAATGTTGATGGCATTCCTGAAGTGTTGGTAAACAACCAATTTGCATTGCCCTGGGTAGATTTAATATCAAAAAAGATTGATGAAATCTATGAAAACAAATCAGATATCAATCCTTATGGAGGCACCAATAAAGCAGAGTTTTTCGCCGTTATTAGTGAGTACTTTTTCGAAAGACCAAAACTTTTAAAACAATCTCATCCTGAACTCTACCACTTACTTGAGGAAATTTTCAATCAAAACATGTCCACTCGTAAATTGATGAAATCAAAACAGAGTATTGGCAGAAATAGTCCTTGCCCTTGCAATAGTGGACTTAAATTCAAAAAATGCTGTGGTAAACCGCATTATTCATAGCAAATAGAAAATCTGTATTGTACATTTGCAGTTTGCGAGAATAGCAATTAACACACATTTCAATTTAGATCTCAATATATGAATCAGCTTCAAAATATATCCATAGTCCTTCTGGCTGCTTACTTTATCGCCATCCTATTTATTGTTTTGCGATCGAAAGCCAGCAAGAACACCGAAGATTATTTTTTGGCTGGAAGACAACTTCCTTTCTGGGCTCTATCCATCACTTTCATTGCTTCCTGGTGGGGAGGCGGATCGGCTATCGATTTGGTGGATCATGGTTTCAACCAGGGAATCAGTTCCTTTTGGATCTATGGAATGCCAGTACTTTTCTCTACTTTTTTAATGTTCCTTTTCTCGAAGGGAATACGAAAAATAGGCACCATTACTCAACCGCAATTAATGGAAGAGCGCTACGACAGAAAAGTTGCTCTGCTCCTATCCATCCTAATCCTGATTTTCATGATATTGGGCGTAGCCACTCAAGCTGTTGTTATTGGCAGGTTCTTCCAATCCTTTTTTGATGTGGATTACAAAGTAGCAGCTTTAATCGGTACCCTAATCGTTTTGGTCTATTCATTTTTTGGTGGTTTTAAAGGAGTTGTAGTTACTGATATTATTCAATTTGTCTTTTTATTAATTGCTGCCATTGCCTTATTTGCATTTGCTTATCACCATTCCGGTGGATTCGAAAAAGTGCATGAGATAGCTATCAAGTCTGATAAACCAGAATTTTTCTCATTCTTTCACAACATATCCGGCAACTTTGTATTCATCATCACCTTTGGTTGTTCCTGGATGATTCAAGCCAATATCTGGCAAAGAATATCCGCTACCAAAACACCTGATGATGCCAAAAAGATGATGTCGCTCTCTTTTTTCGTATTCATTCCGCTCTATCTTATTGTTACTTTAACAGGAATGTTAACTGTTGGCTTATACGATACGGTTCCCGAAGGTGGTATTGTAGCTGCTTTTATCGTGGATTACATGCCAATGGGAATGGCAGCCTTGCTATTTGTGGGCTTGTGCTCGGCTATCATGTCAACCATGGATTCCATGGTAAACACAGGAGCTCTGGTACTAAGCGTAGACATTATAAAAAGTAGAATTCTACCCAATGCCAAATCCTCACAAATGGTTTGGATTGGAAAAATCTCAACTCTGGTAATTGCAATTCTGGGCTTACTAATTGCACTCGAAATTCGTTCCATCCTAAGAATCGCCTGGATAGGCTCCGATTTTCTGGTAACGGGAGCATTTGTTCCCTTGATACTCGCCTTTATTTGGAAACGAGGGAACTCCACTGCAGCTGCTTGTTCAATTGTATTTGGTTTGCTTTTCTCCACCTATAATTTGCTGGTCGCCTTAGGTGTTAAACTCCCTACTCCATGGGAAATTGCATCGGTTCAGCAAGCTGCTGTAGGTATGATTGGTTCTGCCATTATTTTTGTATTGATAAGTTATCTTACACAATCGGAACCAGAGAAAGCAAAAGCATTTATCGAAAAGGCTGGAGTGGTAAAATAGGATTAAAGCTGACAGCACTGGCGAAGATTTCAAATGATTCTCGCCGAGAGTAGAATCCAAAGGATTCAAATATATATAGTATTATTGACAGGATATGAGTGCGATCCCATCGGGATCGAATGTCCTATTTATATCATCTTCTATAATCATACAATCCCTCTGGGATTGTTCCATACCAAATATTCACCTATCCTTCTATTAATTTACATTCATTCTATTTTGTTTAATAAATGCTTTTAAATAAATTGGGATGCCTAATTATTATGTAGCTAACCCAACCTCTATAAAGAATTTGATTAAATGAAAACTCTTCAACTCTCCTTAATACTTTCATTACTACTATTGGTGAAGTATTCTAACTCTCAAACGCCTGTAGGTTTACATTACGACATTAACGGTCAAGCAATCCACGGATATTTTGATCCATTGAGTTATGCACCCGAAAAGAAGCTAATTAAAACTATATTCTCAGATTCTTACGAAAAAGGGCATTATTACGATAGCATTGGAAATAAAGTAGAAGGACTCATTCAATTTGAAAACAAGAAAATTTATTTCAAAGAGAAGAGTTCATCTGATAGTATCATATTCACACCCGATAAAGTGAAAAATTTTGTAATTGGTGTGGATTCCTTTTTTGTTGCTCAACACTTTTATTTAAGAGGTTTACTGTATAAGAAACCTGAGTATGTTAAATTTCTCTACGAATATAATGGGAACATTTTTGCCAAACACTATAAATTTTCTGAAGGTCTCTCCTTCCAGATGACGGGAAATCAATCCATTAAAGAATCCTACATGGTAAAAGAAAAAGATCAGATGATATTGGATCATTTCCCTAACACCAGAAAATTCAAAGAAAAAGCATTAAAATATTTTGGTCATCTACCACATATCAAAAATAAAATTAGCTCAAAAGAGTACAAAGCGGACGATATGCTCGCTATTATCAAATATGCCGAATACGAAAGAAAGTATCAAAAATCGAAACCTGTTTATTTTGATGCCTATTGGCAGGAAATTCATAATGCAGATAAAGCAAAATATCATGCATTAATTACCAATAAACAAGATTCAATATGGACCTTTGATTACTATCAGGACAGTGTAAAACTGTACACGGTAAATTACAGTGCTTTTTATCCGAATATTAAAAATGGAGAATTTACAGCCTACCATCGCAATGGAACTGTTCGCCACATTATCAATTACAAAAACAACAAAGCAAAATCAGAAAAAACATTTGATAAAAAAGGGAATCTACAAACGTATTATCAGCACTATAAAAGGAAAATTGCTTCGTCGAGTAAGTTTATTGTAAAAACCATCTACCACTCTGTAATGGATTCGCTTGGCAACAACATATTAGCAAAAGGAACTGAACAAAGCATTGATGTTTACGATGAATTTCAAAAATTAAACTACACCCATAAGTATAAAAACAGAGAGTTGGTTTCTTCTTACAGATTAATGGGAAAAGATACTGTATATCAGATCACCAATCCCAGCTATCATTTTAAGATCAGTCAGATTCAGAAAAGCTTTAATTATTACCTTGCTGAAAAGAAATTCGAAAAAGCTCTGAGCGTTAATGCTCAAGGAATTGTTATGGTTTCCATTATAGTGGATAAAAAAGGCAATATTGTAAAAAAGAAACTTTTATCACGTCAGCACCCCGAGATAGACGCGTGCGTATTGGATTTTCTAAGAAGTGGTTTTCCAACTTCGACTATGGCAAAAGCCAATATAAAAGCCTACAAACACAATAAACGAAAACAGTTTTGTGAGTTTGTTCTCCCTTTCGATTTTAGTGTGATCCGATTTTACCGCCAGCCAGTAAATTACAATCACTTTAATCATTGGAATCATCTTCACAGATGGAACTGGGAGCAACAACAGCTACAAATGCATAAACATATTCAGCAAACCATTAAAAACTTACCGCCACCTCCAACGGTAAAATTTAACAGGAACTTTTAATTGTGGCATTAAGACATAAGCATGAACGACCAACTACAAAACGAATTACTGGAGCTTGATTGGGACAATTTTAATTCAATTATTGATCTATACGAAAGAAATATAATCTATTTCAAAAATTTTAATGAAAAAGAAGACCTGGACGCATTAGAAGAAATTACCTATATAAAAATCTCTTATATTCTAGCTTTGGATAAGAAGAAACACTATACCAAAGCAAATAATTGCTTAAAGGAGGTGGCTATTCTTATTTCCAGATTGAAAGGATCGGAATATTACGATCAAACGAATGAAAAATATTTGTATGCATGTGGTGTTATAGCTCAAAGATTTAACAAATATGAAGAATCTCAATCCTATTTTTCGCAACTGGTTAAGATGGATCCAGACAATCATATGTATAAAACGTGGTACGACTCAAATCAGGAATGGAGCCTTTACAATCAACTTAAATTTGTAGGATATATAGGAAGTGGACTATTTTTTATAAACCAATTGGCTAGAATTTTTGATTTATATAGGCATGATTTATTTCTAAAACTCGATTTTCTCGCATTTTTCCTTATTCTTTTAGGGTTTTGGGGCTATAAACCAATAAAATATTTTAAAAAACTATGGAAGAATGAGATCTAAACTACGAGCAATAGAATTCAAAAAACAACTACATATTGAAATCATTGGCAAAGCCAGATTCTATACTGGTCTTATCATCGGTATATTGTTCTTATTGGGAACAATTGGCAATAGTTTGCTGAACATTCAATCTGGAATGTTCATTCACAACCACCTCAGCTTTACTGATGTTACTCATCTTTTTGTACACTATTTTGGACTTGTAGCTTACATTTCTGGTGTTGTAATTCTCATCTGGTTTTTAAACGCTCGCCTACAAGTAAAAGACAAGGCAAGGTATATCCGATTCGGAATCACTCAAATATTTATTTATCTGGTACTTTTCAACTCCTCTATTTTTAACACCAGCCAGTTTACTTACAATCCTGTAAAATTTGAGGATATGAGAGTAATGCTTGCTGGTCCCTATCTCGATATCATTAAGTTCTTAATTGCTCCTTTGCTATTTTATTTGAATTGGAATATGATTCGCTTGGCTTACAATTGCAGAAAATTCATTTTTATAAACCTTATTCTAGGAATTTGCTTTGCGACAGTATGTATTTTACTGCATTGGTTGTAAGAAGAATTCCATTCAAAATATCAGGTAAAGCTATAGCTGAATATCGGTGCAAATTTGTAAGTTCTGTCCTCCACTAAAAACATACTTGTCCATTTTTCGGTTGTTCTGCAATAGCGAAGCGAGTATCTTTGTGGAACAATAAAATTATTTGCAGTATGCTTATTTCAGATCAGCAAAAACGAGAGGAATATTACGGAGCGGTAAAGGAAAAAAACAGCCAGTACATTGGCACCTTTTTCCTGGCGGTGAAAACCACTGGCATATTCTGTATTCCTACTTGCCGAGCCAGAACACCCAAGTTTGAAAACATTGAATTTTACACGCAATCGAAAGATGCATTGCACAATGGTTTCAGACCTTGTAAAATCTGTAAGCCCACCAATAATGCCTACGAACCACCTGCTGATATTAAAAAAGCCATCGAATTGGTCAATCAGAATGTTTTCGAAAAAGTAAGCGATTATCAACTAAAACAAAGTGGCTTGCAACCCGAAAAAATCAGGCGATGGTTTAAAAAGCATCACGATATGACCTTTCAGGCTTATCAAAGGATGCTGCGAATCAATTCTGCATTTCAGGAACTCAAAAAAGGCAAACAGGTAACCGATTCTGCCTTCAACTCAGGATACAATTCCTTAAGTGGTTTTGGCTACACATTTAAAGTATTGGTTGGCGATTCACCAAAAGAGAGCATGGATAAGTCAGTCATCCTTATTAGCAGAATCACAAGTCCATTGGGCCCCATGTTTATATGTGCTACCGATAAAGGAATCTGTTTGGTAGAATTTACCGATAGAAAAATGTTGGAAACAGAATTTCGTGATCTTCAAAAGAAACTAAATGCGGTAATACTTCAGGGTGAAAATGAGCATTCCAAAGCCTGTAAAAAGCAATTGAAAGAATATTTCGAAGGCAACCGAACTTCATTTCAACTCAATTTGGATTTACCAGGAACTCCATTTCAACAACATGTTTGGGATGAATTGCAAAATGTACCATTCGGAACTACCACTACCTATCAACAAATGGCAATGCGCATCAATAAAGGAACAGCCGTAAGAGCAATGGCAAATGCCAACGGTCACAATAGAGTTTCTATTATTGTTCCTTGTCACAGAGTAATTGGAAAAGATGGAAAACTTACCGGATATGGTGGTGGATTGCAAAGAAAACAATGGCTACTCGATCACGAATTAAAACACAAACAAGCATGACCTATTCATTAGCATTTGACATTTACGGCACTTTAATCAACACATCTGGAATTCAGGAATCGCTTGAAAACTTGATTGGAGGAAAAGCAAAAGCTTTTACAGATACATGGAGAAGTAAGCAGTTGGAATATTCTTTCAGAAGAGGACTGATGAAGGATTATGTAGATTTTTCTGTCTGTACAAAACAAGCGCTTGATTATTGCTGTCTGCAATACAAAGTAAAGCTTACAGCAAGTCAAAAACAGCAACTACTTTGGGAATACAAAGAACTGCCCATTTTTCCGGATGTAATTGAAGGGTTGAACGCGCTAACGCAAAAGGGACATAAAATCTCTGCCTTTTCCAATGGCACTTCTCAAGATATTCGTAGTCTGCTTTACTACGCCGATATTATACATTTATTCGATCATATCGTAAGCGTGGAAGAAGTTCAAAGCTTCAAACCCGATCCTCTGGTTTATGAGCACTTTTGTAAAATTACTCAATCTGAAAAGGAGAATACCTATCTGATTTCCAGTAATTCCTTTGATATATTAGGTGCATTAAATTATGGATTGAAAACAGTTTGGATACAACGAAACGAAGAAAACAGTTTCGATCCCTGGGAGAAAGCTCCAAGCTACACTGCAAATAGCATCAGCAATATTGTTGACCTTCTGAAAGACTAAACGGATATGAATTACGAAAACTTTGAGACTCCAATCGGGAAAATCATTCTTATTGGAGACAAAAATGGAATCAGTCAACTTCTGGTTGACAACAAGAGCAAAGAGATACTTATAAGTAATGACTGGGTAAAATCCGAAAATCAGTTTGCCGAGGCTAAAGCACAATTGTTAGAATATTTCCAGGGAAAAAGAACTCGTTTCGATCTAAAATTAAATCCCAAAGGAACCGATTTCCAAAAAAAGGTATGGACAGAGTTAAGAAAGATTCCTTATGGTGAATTGAAAAGCTATAAAGATATTGCCATGGCTACGGGTAATCCTAAAGCCGCAAGGGCAATCGGAATGGCGAACAACAAAAATCCTATTCCCATAATTGTGCCCTGCCACAGAGTAATTGGTGCCAATAAAAAATTGGTTGGCTATGCCTACGGGTTGGAATTAAAAAAGCGATTACTAAACTTAGAACTCATAAATAATACATTCGAAATTTTAAAAGCGCACTATGGGAAATTGAATTGGTGGCCTGCCGATAGCGATTTTGAAATGATGGTAGGTGCCATTCTTACCCAGAACACCAATTGGAAAAATGTTGAAAAAGCCCTATCCAATTTCAATGGAAATTTAACCCCTGAATTTATTGAAGATGTTACTCCTGATGAGTTGGCAGAAATCATTCGACCGAGTGGTTATCACAACCAGAAAGCTTTAAAACTAAAATCACTGACTAAATGGTTTAAAAAGTATGATTTCAACATCAGCAAAGCTAAAAAACAGGATGCCGATTTGCTAAGAGAGGAACTACTCAACATTAATGGCGTTGGTGGCGAAACGGCCGATAGCATTTTGGTTTATGCTCTTGAAAAACCTTTCTTTGTGATTGACGCCTATACCCGAAGAATTTTTCACCGTATAGGAATTGAGGTTCCCGAAAAGTATGAATATTTTCGTCTATTGATGGAAGATGCAATTCCTAAAAACACCAAGGTATACAACTTAAATCATGCTCTTGTAGTAGAGCATGCAAAGGCTTTCTGCCAAAAGAAACCATTATGCGATAATTGCCCATTGCAGGTAATTTGCAGCAAGAGAATTTAATTTTAATAGTAAATTTATTGTTTTAAAATAGTACTCAAAATTATATGATTACCACTGAACAAAAACAAAGAGCCAAGGAATTTCAGGCTTTACACAACAATAAAGAAATGTTACTCCTGCCCAATGCCTGGAATGCTGGCTCGGCAAAAGTATTTGAAAAGCAAGGATTCAAAGCTGTAGCTACCACTAGTGCAGGAATTGCTTTTGCAATGGGCTACGCCGATGGCGAAATCATAGACATAGAAGATTTGTGTCTGGTGAGCCAACAAATTACCGGACGAATTAGCATTCCTTTGTCAGTTGATTTAGAGAGAGGCTATTCCGATAATCCCAAAGAAGTAAAAGAGAATGTTCGAAAGATACTAGAAACAGGAGCTGTTGGCATCAATCTTGAAGATGGCAGACCTGATGGAAAATTGGATAGCCTAAATCTACTATTGGATAAGATTAAGGCTATAGCAGAACTAAAAAAGGAATTGGATTTGCCCTTTGTTATCAACGCCAGAACATGCACCTATTGGCTAAATATTGGAGAGGATAAAGAAAGATTAGCCTTAGCAACAGAAAGGTGCAACGCCTTTTTAAATGCTGGTGCCGATTGTGTTTTTGTTCCCGGATTACTCCAAAAAGAAACCCTTGTTGAATTGCTTGCCAATATCAATGGTCCCCTAAATGCAATTGCCAATCCTGTTTATCACGATTTAAAAGAGATGGAGCTCTTGGGTGTAAGTCGATTGAGTTTGGGATCGGGACCGGTACGGGCAATGTTTGCCAATCTGATTCAAAACAGTAAAGAAATAATAGAGAATAGCGATATTAGTAGTCTTTTAAATCATGATTTTTCCTATGCCGCAGCAAATAAGTATTTTGCAGATTAACTAAATGTGATTCGAACAACTTTAAACACAATTAATATAAAATATAAGCACTAAGACAAACAAAGAATATCACAAAGAATACAAAGGAGATGCAATTACACTATCCATTCGGAACAAATGAGCAATAGACACAATTCTTTAGCACAAAAAAAGGCATTACCCAATAATGCCTCATCTCCATATTTTAAATGGCTTATTAATTAGAAAACATTTTCACCAACCACAGAATCAAGTAGAGACCTAATCCAACACCAAAACACAATACACCTACAACAAATGCAACTCGAATTATCGTTACATCCCAACCTAGCTTCCCACTTAGCCATCCTGATACGCCTAAAATCATATTTTATCTTTTTAATTCAACATGATATGAAAATAAGATTTTTTTAGAAAATGTAACGAATAATAGTAAGGAAACTATAGGGTAGCGAGCATACAATTGCAACAATTCCCTAAGCACAAGAATCTTTTTCCACAGAGGATACACTTTTAGTTCCTTATTTGAAAAAGTTGCTTAGCATCTCATGCTCCATCCTCTGTGGTTCTCAGTGTGCTCTGTGGTAGAAACCTAAAAAGTGAATAGACCCATCTTCAATTACTCCACCCCGGAATTGCACGTAAACACTCTTTCGTATCAAGATGAACCCTTTCCGTATCATGCAGTATGGCTTCCGTATCACGAAAAATGCTTTCCGTATCATCCGGTGGGTTCTCCGTATCACGAAGAATGGCTTCCGTATCATTAAAGTGGTAACTCCGCTTGATACGGAAAAGTCAAAACAGCGTACGGAAGACAAAACCAGTGTAACGGAAGGCTCACATTAGCGAACGGAAGGCAATCCTTTTGTAACGGAAGGATATTTTTGCCGTACGGATGACTCTCTTTTTCGAACGGACACAAAAAAAGAAGGGCACTTCTGCCCTTCACAACTAAACTACTTAAATTAATAAATAAAGAATAAATATGATAACCTAGTATTCTACATTTTAAGCATTCTCTTCGGCTGCCTTGGCCTTACGATAGGCAGCCAATCGTTCACGATTGTACTTACTCGAATAAGCCTGACGCTTATCGTCCTTATTCCTAAATACAAACTTGCCATAGGAACGAATTTCATCTACCACCTCTTTGCAAAGTGTGTAAGCCTTATCGCGGATGAGTTTGATATCGTCCTCGAAATACATTCTACCGTTGATATCACCTAACAAACCACCCATACTATCTGCCATTTGAGCAGCTGTATCCAATTTGGTAAGATCAAAATTAATAGCTGTAAGCAATTCCTGATTATCCTTGCCCAAAACCGACAAGCTTGCCATATCCTGAATGGTATCCGCACGGGAGTCACCCTCTTTAATGGCACTCAGTTTTTTTAGCAAGCCTTCGTCGGCTCTAAATGCAAAATCCATGTGGTCAATCAATTCCCGATGAAGATGGTACATGGCAGGAGCTTCAGCTTCCCAGGCATCAATAGCCTTTTGCTTATCGGTTTGCATCGATTCCCAATTCGATTGGGCAGTTCGCAAGGCTCCGCTGATACCCAAAAGTCGATCTAGCTTTGTAACATCGAAATTGAAGGCTTCCAGCAACGGCAAATCCAGGTTTGCACGTGTGTGAAGTCCCTCGGCTTCGTCGATAAATACTTTGTAGGGCATGTCGCAATACACTACCTTTTCTTCGGGTACTGCTTTAATTTCTTCCAGGTGATCCTGTAAATTTTGTTGATCAGACATAATAATAAATTTAAAAGATTAAAATTATCTCTCTCCACAAACCTTTCTCAAAAAAAATAAATTTAAATAACTGAGTTGAGTCAGCTCCCAGTTTTACGATAACACTAACTAAGCTATAAAATTATAATTAAATAAAAAAACTTTTTAAGCAACAATTTACAAGCCTGCACCCTCTCATTATTAGTTAAATACAGCTCAAGCCCACCAAAACACTAGCCATTTCGCTATGTTAATTTATTTTGATTTTTAGTCTTTTTAAAAAAATTACCACAGCTAAAGCTTAAACTCTGTTTTACAGATGGCTTACAAAGCAAAAAGAACAACTTACACTTGCCAAAAGAACCAATAATTACATTGCACCCCACTCCAAACTCATTCTGCTTTGTTAAATGTATACGCACAAAGCACGCTCAACAAACGACAATACACATCAAAATCAATAAAGCAATAGAGCTCATTATCGTTCAAGTCAAAAAGAAAAAATAACAAGCACATCATTCAATTGCAAAAAAGTAAAGATTAAAGCTTTTTTATGATTCCTTGAATTAGCGAAGAAAGATTTGTATTTTCGGAGACTGGTAAATATAAAAGTGCACAATACATACCCTATAAGTCAGTATTGTGCACTTTTAAAACCGATATAGTAAAAATATATGCACTAGTGCATTTATTAACAAGTTACAGCACATTTAACGCAGCATGATACATGAATATCTAACTTTATAAAAACAACAACTATAAATAATGGAAATATTTTTAAGCTATAGAACAATTGACAAACAAAAGGTACAAAATTTAATAAATCAACTTGGTGCTTTAACTACACAATTTCAATTTGTAGATCATTCAACAATAGAAAATTCAGAGGAAATTTGGAAAACAAAAGTTAGAGATAAAGTATCCCGTTCTGAGTTAGTTCTATTCTTTATTGGAAATGAGACTCATGACAGTGCTCCTGTAAATTGGGAGTTTGAATTGTGTAAAACTCTAAATAAACCTTTTTTTATAATAAAATTGTCAGAGTCTATTTCTAATTTACCTGTCTTTGTTCAACAAAATATGGCTAATGTTATTCAATCTACTCCAGTTGAAATAATAAATACATTGAATTTAAGATTACGGCAACCTAATAGAGAGTTGAGAGTTGAACAATACAAAATAATGGTTAGTTCAACTGAAAAAGTTACAGAACAAAGGCTTAAGGTGAATAATTTGTTTTTCACTGTTACAACAACAATTCTTTCAATTTCAGTTTTAATTGGAAAAGAACTTCATTTTAATATTCTATCAAGTTTCTTATTATTACTTATTACGAGTATTGCTCTTCTAACAACATTCTTTTGGGAAAAGCTAATTAAATCGTATGGTCAATTAAATAAAGGGAAATTTAAGCTAATAGAAGAGATTGAAAATGATTTAAAAACTAATATGTTTCAAAGGGAATGGGATATTTTAACAGGCGAAATAGGGTATGAACCAAACACAAAAACTGAATCTAAGATAGTTTTAAGTTATCGTTGGTTTATCGGTTTTTTATTAGTTATTGAATTTGTATATCTAATTTCTCAGTTAACTCCAATAATATGTAAATTAATTAAATAACAACAATTATGACAAGAAGAATTTTTACTAGTTTCGCAATAGAAGACAAGACTGATAGAGATCTGTTTGTAGGACAAGCAAAGAATGATAAAGTTCCATACGAACTAGTAGACATGTCAGTTAAACAACCTTGGGATACGTCATGGAAAACAAAATGTAGAGCTAGGATTAAAAGTTGCTCAGGTGTTATTGTTTTAATAACGAGAAATTTAAAAAAGGCAGATGGTGCAATCTGGGAAATTAAATGTGCAAAAGAAGAAAATATTCCTGTATTAGGGGTTTATATGAAAGGGATGACACTAATTGATACACCCGATGAATTAAATGGAATAAAAAAGATTAATTGGACATGGGGTGGAATTAGTGAATTTATTAAGACAATTTAATAAGTTATGAATAAGGTTACATCTGTTTTTATTAGCTACACGACGGAAGCAAATGATAGGGCTCAACAAATTAAAAATTATTTAAGAAAGTATCAGGTTGATGCATTCACATTTGAAACAGATTTAGAAGTATTGAAGCATCCAGGCAAAGGCATCAGAGCTGAAATTTTTAATAGTTCCATATTTATTCTTGTTTTATCAAAAAAGAGTAAAGAATCTAATTGGGTTTCTTTTGAACTTGGAGTCGCAACAGGGTTACAAAAGTCAATATATATCTTTAAAACAGCAGCAAAGCTTACTTTGCCTGACTTTATTTCAGAATATAATTCAAACGTTGTTAATAAAGTGGAAGATTTAAAAAGTGAATTTGGATTAAAGAAGATAGATAAAAGAATGAAGAAAAACGTGCTGTAACAAAAGTAACCGTTGCGCATCCACATGAAATAAGATGAATAATGATAAGAGCCTTAAAAGCTTGTCTCTTGGCAAGCTTTTAAGGCTTTGTTTTTTGCTTTCAGTTCTTGAAAAAGTAAAATTATTGAGGTCTTAAAATGGATTTATAGAAGCCAAATAGGCTCCTGATAAGTAAAAAGCAAACCATTACCTGATTAGCCATTGTTTTCGTGTTTTTACTCATAAATTTCAATAGTTTCTTAAGATTATAGGCAGTAGCAGATAGATGCATTACTTTGTTTGCCTGAATAATGCCAATGGTGTTTATTTTCCGAAGTCCCATGAA
>Ga0209379_10000586_pt1 | contig 28840 bp, 20 predicted proteins | sample tdDd001_FD_187124 | JGI IMG/M metagenome (GOLD analysis project Ga0209379, IMG submission 187124) | Marine sediment microbial communities from the Atlantic coast under amendment with organic carbon and nitrate - tdDd00.1 (SPAdes)... | ecosystem: Environmental > Aquatic > Marine > Coastal >...
TCCTGTTGATATTACAATTAAATCAAAGGAAATCACTGTGATGCAAAGACATATAGAAGCTTATGACAAAATCTTGGATTGTTATTGCAATCCAGTTTTAAATGAAGATGGATCAGTAAAATTCATAATCGTACAAATGAGAGATGTCACAATAACACATCAACTAAAAGAGACGTTGGAAGAAAGTGAAAAGAGAAATCGACAAGTGATGGAGAAGTTTCCTGATCCGATGATGGTTATTCAAGATGGAAAAATTGTTTTTGGAAATCTAAAAGCACAGCAGTACTTTAAGACACTCATTGGGAAGGACATTAAAAGTATTGTTCCAGAGTTTGTAGAGACCCTTGAAAAACGAATGAATCAAATTATGGAATTAAAGCTGGAGACGACCACTTTTGATTACAAGGCAAGAGTGGATGATGGTCAAATCTTGGATGTAGAAGTAACGTCTAATTATATTAATTACAATGGCAAACCTGCCATTTTATCAATTGCACGGGACGTTACCGAAAAGAAGAAAAGCTTGAAAGATGCATCTCGATTAACCAAGCGAATTTTACCTAAAACATTTCCAATGTCTAAAAAAGCACGAATCAAAACAATTTACAAACCTGCTAAAACAGTAAGTGGTGATTTCTATTTGCTTGAGAAAGTGAATGATGACTTTGTAGTCGGTCTAATAGGAGACGTAAGTGGTAAAGGCATAACGGCGGCGATGAATATTTCAGCCTTTAATGTTCTGTTCAAGGAAGCGGTTCAAGCGAGTACCGATCCGCATGAAATTGTAGAAATATTGAATATGAAATCAATAGAGTACTTTGATGAAAGGTATACTGCTGTTTGCTGTTTCACGTTGGACTACAAAAAACAGGAAGCGAGAATGGTTAGCGCAGGCATCAATGTATTCACTCATATCAACAGTAAAAAGGAATGGGAAGATCATGTCGTTAAGGGTCCGTTTCTTGGAATGTTTGAGAACAGTGTCTTTGATGAAAAAAGGATGTCCTTCAAACAAGGAGATCAGCTATTGTTTTACTCTGATGGATTGGAATCGATAATGGGAAGTGAATCGTTTAGGGAAAAACACCAGCGGTTAGGTGTGTTGGATGATATGGTAAATGACCTGACTGGTATTCTGAAGGAAAAATCAACAGATATAAAAGGATTAATGGATGACTGTACTTTACTAGCACTTGAGATCATGTAAAGGGAGGTTATTTAATGACAACAGGAAGGAAAAAATACATCTTATTTGGTGTTGAAAACTATAAAAAGCTGATAGACAGGATCATTGAGGAACACCAAATTGAAAAGGACTATTTTGAAATCCGAACGATCCTGACAGAAGCGATTACGAATGCATTCAAACACGGAAACAAGTGCAATGAGAAAATGCCGATATACATTCATACTCGCCTTGATGGCCATTGTTTCGAAATGGAGATAGCGGACACCGGAAAGAACAAAGATACGATAAGTATTCCAAAATCCATATCAGAGGACAATGTTATGGATAGTGGTGGAAGAGGTCTGTTTCTGATACAAAGCATGGCTGACATGGTGGTCTTTGAGAATAACATACTAGTAATAAGAAAGCGTTTAACTGTATAACAATACTTAATATCGAATTAACAGGCAGGGAGAAATTTATGAAAATGAGTTTAAAATTCAAATTAATAGCAATGTTCTTTATATTTATTTCAGTACCAATGGTGGGGCTCGGCGTTGTTTCGAGTACAATGGCATCTAATTCTCTGCAAGCTTTAACTGAAGAAGAATTACGGGAATATGCTGAAAATGCAAACGAACTGATCGAGCAATCACTTGATTCAGTCAGCATGTATGTACAAGTGCTCAGTTCAAACGATTCATTTGCTAAGTTGGCAAATGGTGATGAGAGTGCAAGGCGTGAAGTGCATCAAACACTCAAAAATCTTCAATCAGAAAATGATGACATGGTAGAAATGCTAATTCTTACAGATCAAAATGCAAATGGAATCATAAGTAATAGTGAGATGCATCTAAATTTAGACCTAACGAGTCGTGAGTATGTGAAGCAGGCATTAAGTGGGATAGGGTCTCAGAGTCCAGTGATCCTGTCGAAAGCATCAGGAGAAGCTGTTATTGCATTGGCTTATCCGCTTGAAGTAGAGAATCAGATAGTAGGAACCCTAATCGGTACGATTAGATTTGACAGTATTTCTGAGCATGTGGCTAAATTAAAAGTGGGTGAGAATGGTTATGGATACATGATCGATCGCGATGGTCTTATACTATATCACCCTGTTGAAGATAAAATTTTAAACGAGAATTTGGGCGATTTCAATATTCCGGGTTTTGAAGGTCTACTTGGGCAAATGAAAGCCGGTAAAGAAGGTGAAGGATATTATACATATCAGGGAATCAAGAAATTTGTCAGATTCATACCGGTCTCAGAGTGGACCATCGCCATTACTGCTAATTACGACGAGTACATGGCTGCAGCAATAAACATCAAGAAAATAACTTTGCTGATAACGGTTATATCATTGGTTGTTTCAATACTGAGTGCTTCAATTTTGGCATCAAGAAATATCATTGGTCCTATAAAAACATTGGAAAACTTGATGACACAAGCAGGTGAAGGGGATCTGAGAGTACAGTCTGACATTCATACTAAGGACGAGATCGAATCACTTGGAAACAATTTTAATAAGATGATCAAGAGTCAGTCAAGTATTATTGGAAGTGTACGACAAGGTGCAATTGAACTTGCTTCTGCCTCTGATGAAATATCAGCATCCTCTGAAGAGATCAGTGTTTCTACCGAAGAGATCGCCTCAAATATTGGAGAGGTAGCAAAAAATGCGAGTGAGCAGAATCAATCGATCATTGAAACATCAGAGGTACTGGTTCAACTCTCTAGTTTGATACAGATTGCCCAAAAACGTGCGGTTAATACACAAACCAATTCAAATAAAACTATAGAAGTTGCTCAAGAAGGTCGAAATAATGTTGAACGGACAATGAATGCCATTGAACGCATTGATGATGCAGCCGTAATGACAACAGACACATTGCAGTTATTGGATGACTTGTCGAAGAAAGTCAGCGGGATTGTTACAACGATCAACAACATTTCAGAGCAGACCAATCTTTTAGCACTCAATGCAACAATAGAAGCTGCTCGTGCAGGTGAGCATGGAAAAGGATTCTCTGTTGTGGCCGATGAAGTGAGAAAGCTTTCGGAACAAACGAGTGAGGAGTCCAATGGGATTTCCGAAGTAGTCAATGAAATGGTCAAGCATATAGAGAAAGCTGTAAGTTCAATGAAACAAGGTAAGGACGCGGTGGACAATGGTCTTTATATTGTAAAAGAAACAGATCAATCATTTATAAGTATTATGAATGCTGTTGAACAGATTGTTAAGGATGTTGCTCAAATTGTTGATGTAACTCAAGAAGAAGTGGCAAGTTCCGACCAAATTCTTAAGTTGATCGATAGTGTCGCTTTGATAACAGAGATGACGGCGGCTAATAGCCAAGAAGTAGCAGCTGCGGCTGAAGAACAGACATCAATCAGTCAAAATATGGCTGCCAGTTCTGAAGAAACAACTGCAATGGCGAGTACATTAAGCGGTTTGGTAGAAGAATTCAAAATATAAGGGGGCATAATAATGAGTGAGTTTCGATTTGTAATACCCGAAAATTTCGCAGTAGAAGAAGCGGATGATTTTAGAGAGAAGACAAATGAACTGTTTAGAAGTGGAATGAACCATTTTATACTTGATTTTAAAAACTGCGTATTTATTGACAGTACAGGTTTAGGCGTTTTAGTTGGCTTATATAAGAAATGTGAAGAGATGAATGGCAGCGTCAATCTTATTTCAATGAGCAGCCAAGTAAGAAGAGTATTCGAAATGACACGCTTAGATGGAATATTTGATATTGTGAGATAGAAAAAAAGGTATTTGGTATAAATATGAAACTGATTCAAAATCTGAGTGGAGATCGATCCACTCAGATTTTTTTTCTTTTGGTGATATTTAAGTTATATGACATGCTTCTTTGTGGTATACTTTTTTTAACGATTGAATTATTTTAATGTCGTGTTGCAAATAGTGATAACTATATTAAGGAGAGTGATTGTATGTTAATGAACAAACTTAAGACGATAATGGTGGCAAAACTAACAAACTTAAGTGAGGAAAATTATGACAAGAAAAATTATGAATATAGGAATATTTGCACATGTTGATGCGGGGAAGACAACGGTAACCGAGAATCTTCTTTATGAAGTCGGTGCTATTAGAAAAATTGGAAACGTAGATTCTGGAAATACTGTAACAGACAAAATGGAACTTGAAAAAAAGCGTGGGATTTCGATTCAATCGACGCCTATTTCTTTTGATTATAAAGACGTAGAAATCAACCTAATTGATACACCAGGTCACATAGAATTTGTAGCAGAAGTAGAAAGAGCGATGAGTGTTTTAGATGGAGCTATTCTTGTTATATCAGCTAAAGAAGGCGTGCAATCTCATACGAGTTTGCTGTTTGAATCATTAAAAAAATTAAAGAAGCCAGTTATTATATTTATCAATAAGATGGACCGTCGTGGTGTGAATAAAGAAGAACTATTAAAAACCATAAAAAGTGATTTAAGCAGCAATATAATTGAGATTCAGAGCGTGATAAAAGAGGATGAACAAATCATACTGGGTCCGTTGTTTGAATCAGGATCAATTATTGATGATATTTCAATGTATGACGACGTACTATTAGAAAAATACTTAAACGAAGAAAATATAGAAAAAGTAGAAATAGAAAGTAGTATTAGAAGGTTAACCTTAAATAACGAAATTTATCCAGTGTGTTATGGAAGTGCCCTTAATAATATTGGTATAAAGGCGTTACTCGAAACAATAGAGAAACTACTTCCAAAACTTGAGGAAGAATCTTCTGGAGAACTAGAAGGTGTTGTCTTTAAAATACTTCGTAATAGCCACAATAAAAGAGAAGTCTATATTAGGCTTTATAGAGGCAGTATCAGAAGTAGAGAGATAATAAACGATGAAAAAATAACATTCGTTAAACAAATGAAAAATGGGAAATTGGAATATGTAAAAGAAGGTTTCGGAAATGATATTGTGGTCATAATGGGGCCTGAAAAGTTAAAAGTGGGTGATGTCTTAGGTCATCCAAAGGAATATGAAAAGATTTCTCTTGGAACGCCAACGCTTCGAACAAGAATCATCTCTGACAACAAAAGAGAGCTGGCAATAATTCTAGATTCTCTGGCAGAAGGCGATCCTTTCTTAAAGTATGAAATAGAATCACATTCAAAAGACTTGTATCTCAATCTTTTTGGTGAAATTCAAATGGAAATAATTCAATCACTCATACTCGAAAAACACGCGGTTGAGGTCTCCTTTAGTGAGCCAATTATAATATATAAGGAAATGCCTAAAGATGTTGGAGAGTATGTGTTATATATCTATACAGAGGAACATCCTTTCCGCGCCACTGTAGGTATTCGAATAGAACCATTTGAAGAAGGCATAGTCATAGAATCAGAAGTGTCTGCGGGTCATTTGCCACAAACTTTTCAAAATGGAATATATGACGGTATTCAGAGTGCTTTAAGAGAAGGTCTTAAAGGATGGGAAGTTACAAATGCAAAGGTTACGATTACAAAAGGTGAGTTTAACAGTGTAGACAGTACACCATCAGATTATAGAGATTTGACACCTATGGTAGTTATGGAAGCTCTTAATATAGCGGATACAAAACTGTTGTGGCCAGTCAATAAGTTTAAGGTCAAAATTGAACGCGAACATTACGGTAAAGTCATGTCTGATCTATTAAGTATGAAAGCCACTGAAGTAGAGATAAAAGAAGAACATAGCAAGATAATCATTTCAGGCAAAATACCTGTTGAAACAAGCTTCTCATATGAAAAAAGGTTTATTGCCATTACAAGTGGTTTAGGCATGTTCAGTCAAGTCTTTGAAGAATATGAAGAAACGCCCCTCGGAATACATAAAGAGAGAAATAAGAATTATGTAGATCCATTAGACAGAGGGAAATATCTACTCAGTAAGTTAAGGGCGTATTGAAGAAGGAAAACTTAATGTTGAGCACATCTCTTTTGAGGTGTGCTTATGTATAAGGCTATACTATTTGACTTAGATGGCGTATTAACTGTTGACGCAACAGGTACGACTTCGATTATAAAGTACTTTGATAGTGAAGTGAAAATTGATAAGGACATATTTACAAAAGCATATAGAAAATATAATAGCGATTTTTTATATGGTCGACTAAAGCATACTGACGTATGGGAGAGTATATGTTTAGAAATAGGAAAAGAGATTGATATACAAGTGCTATATGATTCGTTCATTGCAACACCAATCGATTTTGAAATTCTTGGAATAGCTAAAAGTTTAAAAGCGAAGGGATATATTGTAGGAATCGTAACAGATAATAAAAGCGACAGAATCGAATACATATCAAATGAACATAATTTCAATGAAATTTTTGATGTCATAGTAATTTCAGACACAATAGGTTCTGGGAAAAAGGAACACAAAATATTTGAAGAAACATTGAGACAAATTGAGCTAAACTATGAGGATTGCATACTCATAGATAACAATAATGAGAATCTTGTTATCCCGTCAAGTGAAGGAATGCACACAATATATTTTGATCATAATAAAAGAGATATAAAAAAATTAAAAGAACAATTATACAGCCTTGGATGTAAGTAGATAGAGATAATTACAATTAGAGGAGGATATGAATTTGATATATAAGTTGAAAAAAAGTGAATTTCAGACAGCAGGAAATTTGATGGCTGGTGTAAAGAACTTCCCTGAAGCACATGCAGTAATAAATCGTATAAACCCAGGTGAAGTTTACGTTGATAATAATAAGAATCCCAAATCAGCACTAGTTTGGAATCAAGGTATGCAAGGATTTTATTTTATCGGTGAAGTTAACAATGAAAAATTTAAAAGAAATATCAATGAGTATGTGAACGATACTCTTTTAAATGAATTGTTACATAAAGGGATAAACTGGTTTGAGATATCTGGTATCAGCGATACATGGCATGAAATAATTGAAGAAATTTTTGCAGATAGAAATATTCAGTATGAGCATCAATTAGTATACAAAATGAGTGACAAACCAGAAGATTTGCTCAAAGGTGCAAGGGGCGGTGATTATAATATCCAAAAGATGGATAGGGAAGTGTTGCAATCAAATATCACTAATCTTGAATACATAACAAAGGAACTTGAGTTGTTCTGGGGCACATTGGAGAATTTCTTTAGTAATGGAACTTGTTATTTTGCTGTGGAAGATAATAAAGTGGTTAGTATTTGCTATTCAGGATTTAGAGCGAATAATACTGAGACGATTGGAATAGAAACGTTAAGTGACTATCGAAAAAAAGGTTATGCTTACGAGTTGGGAAATAAGTTCATTGAAGATTGTAATGAAAGAGGTGTAATGCCATATTGGGATTGCAGCAAAGACAACATAGGTTCAAGACGACTAGCAGAAAAATTAGGTTTTGAAAAAACCGATGAATATAGGTGTTATTGGTTTAACTTCTAACGCTGTTTCACATTACCGTTATAAAGAAAATTCTGGCTGCGTATCATTATAAACCTCCTCGCAAAGCTGATGATTATACTGTAAATTTATACCTTGCTGATTATGCTATACACATGAAAGCATTTCAACATTTTCGTTCCAACACGCCACGGTTTTATACAAATCGGGGTTCTTGGAAACATATAACTAGAAATAATATGGAGAAATAGGTTGATATTGCGAGTGATTTAGCACATCGGGGTAATTAGGTAATAACAAGTATTATAAAGAAACCATTCTCGGAAATGGAGGTTTATATGGGTCAATTAATTTATAGAATCAGTACGGAAGAGAACCCAAAATTATCTGAAGTGGGTGGAAAAGCGAAAGCATTAATCGAAACATCTAAAGCGGGGTTTCCTGTCCCAAAAGGTTTAGTTTTATCTGTAGAGTTTTTCAAACCTTGGCTTTCGTCGATCAAAGAATCGACTTTGTGGTCAGAACTTCTTCAAGACGTGACCAAGGAAAAATGTGAAGAGATAAAACAGAAAGCAGTTCAACTAACTTTTAATGAAGATCAGAGAACTGAATTAGAATCTGCTATGGATTATTTAAGTTCTGAAGCTATTCTAGTGGTTCGTTCCTCCTCGCCAGATGAAGACTTGGAAAGTGCAAGTTTTGCTGGGGTATATGAAACCTATTTGGGTGTCATAGAAGCAGAACTAGAATCAGTCATTTCAAAAGTTTTTGCATCTATGTTCGATTTTCGGGTTCTTGAATACAAGGAACAACATGATGTGAATCTTGAGAATACAAGTCTCTCTGTAATTATTCAAAAACAGATTCATTCAGATGTCAGCGGTGTCTGTTTTTCGCAGAATCCTCAAAATGGACAAAACAATGAAGTCATGATTAATGCTAACTTTGGACTCGGTGAAACGGTGGTATCGGGACAAGTCACACCAGACATATATGTCGTTAAAGATAAACAGATCATTCAAAAGAAGATTGCACATAAACATATATCTGTTGTTCTGAGTAGGGGTGGTGGAACAAAAGAAGTTGAAAATGAAGAGCCACTCGCAGAGACACTGACAGAGGGACAGGTACTTCAGTTGAGTGAACTGACTCAAAAAATCGCGTTACATTACCATAAACCAGTAGATATTGAATGGGCTTTTGAACATGATGTATTACACTTATTACAAGTCCGTCCGATTACGACCGCGCCACTCTTTTTCAATTGGGATGTTGAAGATTTAGGACGCGGTACGATGTATGCCCACGCCGGGATTGCGGAATCCATGCCAACTCCTCTTTGTCCTTTATATGCTGATTTTGTAGCAATTCATGTACCAGAAACAATTGGTATGTTAATGGATCGACTGTTGGGAGAAGGCAATGCAGGGGTAATGCATGATACTAGATTTATAACGGTTAATGGATATGGTTATTACGGTATGCGTGCGACCCTCCGTATGATGTGGCCTTTTGTACGTCGGTTGAGACTTACTATTAGGTTGTTTGATGAACATCCTGAATGGGTGGAAAATGAAGAATTACCACTGATAATAGCACGGTTAGAAGAGCTGAAAACGACAAAAATTCAGTATACGGACAGTAAATTACTCCTTGAGATGGCACATACACTGACCAAAATGATTTGTAAGTATTATACATTCTGTCAAATTTACTTGGCACAAGCGTATAAAAGTGAAGGTTTGTTTAATCAGTTTTATGATAAAAAAATCAGACCAGAAACACAGATATTATCACATGTATTTATGTTGGGCGAAGACTCACTTCCAATTCTAGCGGATCAAGCCCTATATAGACTGGCTGAATGGGTTAAAGAGGATCAATCACTAAGTCAGATTATTATAAACACAAAAGCAATTGAATCTATACTTGATGATGATCGCCTAGAGCTGGAATCATTTAAACAGCGATTTAGGGAACACATTGATCAGTATGGACATATGATCTATGATTTGGATTTTTCTATACCAACACCGGTTGAACAGCCTCAACCTATATTTGAGGCACTTAAGATCTACATGTCAGGCGAAGCTGTAAGTCCAATCATTAGACAAAAGGAAGCACTTAGAAACAGAGAAGCCGCTGAGGAGAAGGTTAAGACGACCGTATCACCGTCGTTGTATAAAAAATTCAAAAGGAAACTTGAGAATGCGCGAAAATTTGCGCCTTACAGAGAAGACGGACTTGCCAATCTGGGATTGTGTCAACCCTATTTACGTGCCGTTTTAATTGAGCTTGGCAAACGGCTACAGTCTTCGAAAGTGATTAAGGAACCTGAAGATGTTTTCTGGTTGGAGTTAGAAGAACTGAATGGTTTTATAGGGCATGAGATAACAGGCAGTAAATATGCTGAAGTTGAAAACAGGAAGGCGTTAAATAAGGTACAGTCAAAAGTGAACGCACCGTTTATTCTTCCTAAAAATGCGAAGATGTTTGGTTTTAAAGTTGATGCATGGTTACCAAAGGAAATGGATGAAGATCCTAATGCAATACGCTTTGAAGGTCTTGGTGTCAGTGGTGGTACGATTACAGGAAAAGCCAGAGTTATTCATTCTGTAGATGAGTTTGATCTAATGGAGCAGGGAGAGATTCTAGTAACTTCAATGACGACACCAGCATGGACACCATTATTTGCTCTAGCAAAGGGTATTGTGACTGATTTTGGCGGACCACTCAGTCACAGCTCAATTGTTGCAAGGGAGTATGGCATACCTGCAGTTCTAGGTACGGGTGGATCGAGTAAAGTCATTCAGAGTGGACAAACGATAATGGTTGATGGCGACAATGGAATTGTTAAAATTGTAGAGACTTAATATAGTTCATAAGCGTACGTTATCGAACATGTTCTATTTTGCGCACATCTCTTCGGAGGTGTGCTTTTTTATGTTCTGATACTATTTCGGTTGTTGGATTGTTACTTAATTTTCATAACACCATCACCTGAATGATACTTAGCAGTTATGGTTGTTACTCCTCTTTCGCGTCATCCTGATGCAATTCCTTGAGGAGTAGGTTGATGATTAATTTGACTTCCTCATCTACAACGCGGTATTGAATTTCTACACCATTTCTTTCACCTTTAATGAGGCCATGTGACTTCAGCTTAGATAAATGTTGGGAAATGGTTGATTGTGGCTGATGCAACTTATTGACCAAGGTTGTGACATTGCACTCTGGACTGCTTATTAAACAATTCAGTATGCAGAGTCTTATAGGATGAGCAATGGTCTTGAGCATTTCAGACTTGCTCTTTAGTAGTATGAGTTTTGCAGTTTCGTCCACGTTTTTAACTCCTTTTTAGAAAGATCCCTTTTGGAAAGGTTCTTTTATCTACATATTTATTAATTCAAATATTTGGATAGTGCAATACTTAGAATATATCATACTTTTAGAGAAAACTACTATGGTTCACTTACTTTTTTTGAATAATGGGAACGAAGTGTCGGAATTTTGCGTCTAATGTATATATTACTTATATGGGCGAATAAAGACCGGAGGCGAAATCATGAAGAAATCAATTATAGTGTTCCTTATAATGATGTTGGTGCTGAGCAGTTTTTCAGTATTCACATACTCTGAGACTTCCTATGTGGAGGTACAAAAGCTGAGTCATTTTTTCAAGGAATACATTCCACTCAGAAAAACATTCGAAGGATTGGGTTATGAAGTGACTTGGCAAGCAGACACCAGTATGGTTGAAATTGTAAAGGGGAATGAAACGGTATATGTAAAAGCGGGAGATAAGTACTTTTTAAGAGATGGAGTTTTAGTGGATGGGATTGTTGCCCCAATTATAAAAGGAAGACGCATGTACTTATCTGTTGAAGCTATGAATTTGTTATTTGAATCCTATAAAGAAGTAAATTCAAAATCAGTAAGGATTTATGATGGCCTTAAAGGTATGGACGGAGAACTTCCTAAGTTAAATAGCAAAGCTGAATACGATAAATTGATGTCTTTCTATCCGAATCAGGATCTCAACAACTGGACTTTTTTTGATGATATGATCGAAATGGATATGGTGCCGGGTATAAGAGGAGAAGAAGCTGTAACTGAAGAAACAACACTAGAGAAAGCTGACGTTTCCCAGACCAATACTCAGGTCGAGGGCGTAGACGAAGCCGATATCGTAAAAATCGACGCCAATTATATCTACGCGCTGCGGGACCAGACATTACAGATCATGACAACAGGCAGAGGAGAACTCAGCGTTCTTTATACAATGCAAGAAAATGGATTCATGCCACAACAATTATTTATTACAGAAGATAAGCTGGTTCTTATAGGTAATGAAACGAGTACTGAAGTCAGAACATACGAGGAAGGTGACCGAATTCTAACGGTACCTGTTTACAGACAGAATGCGCTCATGGTGAAGTGTTATGACATTAGTAATCTTGAAAACGAAGCACCTAAGTTGATCAAATCATTTGGTGTTGAAGGGTCTTACTTGTCAGCAAGACTTGTTGAAGACTATGTGTATGTTGTAGCCAATCAGTATATGTACTACGGAGATCCGGGCATGCCAGTGCTCTTTGAAAAAGATGAGTCAAATAGATTAAGCAGCACTGAAATAGCCTATGAAAATATTTCGTACTTCCCGGGTCATGTCAACAACAGCATTATTTATACAATGGGCATAGACCTTAACAACTTGACGCTTGACGGACTGGATGTAGACACTTATGTAGGTGGTGGGGATACCAGTTACGCAGACAAAGACAGCTTATACCTAGCACTTCATGCAAACAGCGGCATGTGGTGGAGCGACTGGAGTCGGAGTACAGATATTTTCTCATTTGACCTGCATGAAGGTCAGATCGACTTTAAAGCACAAGGGACTGTTCCAGGCTATATTCTCAACCAATTCTCCATGGATGAGTACAAAGGACACTTCAGAATTGCCACTACAAGATGGGGATCTGAAGACGTGACTCTTGGAAATACGACATTGAACAACCTCTATATTCTTGATGAAGACTTGAAACAGGTGGGTGCAGTCGAGAATCTTGCACCTGGTGAAACCATATTCAGTACTAGAATGATGGGAGATCAGGTCTACATGGTAACCTATAGACAGGTTGATCCATTCTACGTGATTGATACGTCAAATCCTAAAGATCCAAAGGTACTTGGATACCTGAAGATTCCTGGATACAGCAATTACATGCATGCATATGACGACAAAACAATCATAGGTGTGGGCATGGAAACGAAAATGATAGGAGACAGAGTCGTAAACGACGGCGTTAAAATCTCATTATTCGATGTAAGTGATTTTAAAAATCCTGTTGAAAAGGATAAAGTCATTCTGGGAACTGGCAACAGCAATACAGACGTGAGCTACGACCACAAAGCCTTCTTGTTCAACAAAGAGAAGAATATATTGGCGATTCCTGTAAGACTAGTAAGTGGTGATTATTCAAGAGACTCAAAAGACGCATACGTTTTCAACTTTACAGAAGAAGGCATGCTCAATTTCAAAGGTATGATCACTCATACAACATTGTCTGGTAGTGAAGATGTGTATTATGACTACAATAACAGCGTGTCAAGAATCATGTACATTGGTAATGACTTGTATACACTTTCCAACAACTGGTTAAAGCTCAACGACTTCGAAACACTTGAGTCAGTCGACCTGCTGAGAAGATAAGCAAGATTAACAGCGTGAGTTTTTTAGGAGGTATAAATGAAAATAGCCATACTATCGGACATTCATGGAAATGCCAAAGCACTTAAAGCCGTAATAGATGATATGAACCGTCAGGAAGTCGATGAAATCTTCATTCTGGGCGATGTTGTCATAAAAGGCCCAGAGTCGCAAAAGACCTATGACTTGATCGTTGGCCTCAATCCAACCGTTTGGATCAAAGGGAACACAGAAGAGTTCTTCAACCTGATAGATGATGATTTCGTACCAGAAGGTGAGATGGAAAAGAGGATTTACAGCGAGTTTCAATATACGCTCGACACTCTTTCAGAAGATGCGATCAATCATCTTAAGGATTTACCGGAAGATGATCGCTTTGAAGTGGATGGAGTGCGTATCCTTTGCGTCCACGGATCAGATCTGATCTTACATGAGCAAGTTGGCATTATGATGCCTGAGCATGAATTAAAAGCTATGTTAAGGCGAATGGATGCAGACATTATGCTCTGTGGTCATACACATTGGCCATACTCAGCTACTTTTGACGGAAGATCCGTCATCAATGTAGGCAGTGTAGGTCTTCCTAAAGATAGATTCGGTGCCACTTACGTCATACTGGAATTTGAAAATGGCACGTTCAGTCACAGCATCAGACGGGTCGTGTACGAATAAGTGGATGAAATGAAGAAAAATATAACATGAGGAAAACTAAGCGAATGACCTTTAATTTAATTAGACACCATAAGTAGGTTGCTACTGCTAGTTGTAACTATATAATACGAGCACAAAGACTCCCCAAATACCCCTTTTTTTAAAAGGGGTGTTTTCATATGCAATGTTTTATAACAAAGTGAAATAGACGAGCAGCACGTTAGAACTGAACAAATTACTAAGAATGAGTAAAAACGTTCGTAATTTGCTTGACTGTAATAATTTGCTATGTTAACATAATTTAAACTTTTACTTAGGAAGGTGATATTTGTGAGTAACATAAACAGTGTTATTGAAGAAAACTGTGCAAGGCTAAGAAAGTCATATTATACAGGCAGAACAATCATCATGGGTCTCAGTCCCTCAGCAGACAAAGTTATTCAATTGTATTGGACTGTTGGGAGAAGTAAAAACAGTAAAAATCGATGTTTGATTAGAGAAAGTGGAGAGGTTAGGACCTATCCAATAACTGAAGACAAGAATATGAAATTTCCAGAATTATTAATCTACAATATATCACAAACGTATAAGAATAAATATATTATCACGAATGGTACTCAAACAGATGATATTTGTAAGTGTTTTGAGGATAATAGGAGTTTCGAAGAAGCGATAAATGAGATGCTTTTTGAACATGATGATCCAATATATACACCAAGGATATCCGGCGTAGTTGATCTTGAGAATAATGCCACGACTCTAAATTTTGGTATTGTTAGAACTAGTAATAGAAATCCGGAAATGATTATAAGGCAAACAAGTTCTCTAAAGAAAACAATACCTGGTGTTGGTTATTGCATTCATACTTATAATTTTGATGATCAGTGCATGCCTTTTGAAGGTGAACCGTATCCAGTAAAACTTTTTGACAATATTGATGAGTTAATAGGCTACTATTGGAATTTGATACCAACTGACAAAAGAGTAGGATTATATTGTAGATTCATTGATTTAAAAAATGGTGATATTGAAGATAGGGTAGTGAATGAAAGATAATTGCAAATTGAGCATAAAACTTTGATAGAAAGAGGAGCCGGACCAAGGCTCCTCTTTCTGCATTTTGATATATAGGAATGCTAATTTTTATCAATAGGATTGACTTACTGATAAAAAAGAATATACTATAATCATATAAATGAGACTAGTCTCATTTTTAAAAACAAGAAGGATGTCTTCGGTGAAGTATGTTTAACCATAAGGAGGTTGAATATGAATAACATTACTAAATCAAGAACTCGTGAGTACTTAATAATGACATTTTCTATTACATGGATATGCTGGGGCATAATAATTGCTGCAAATCAGTTTGGTATACTGGAGTATGGTACTCCTTTAGCGATGATTCTTTTTTTACTAGGGGGAAATGCGCCACCAGTTGCTTCATTTATTTTATTAAAGAAATGGGGAGAAATTGATGGTCTGAAATCTTACCTAAAACGCCACTTCAGCTTTAAGTCACCTTCTAAAAACTATGGCTTAGTTTTAATTCTCCTAATTATACATTTCATGATACCGATAGCATTAGCCTCAACGAATAGACAAATGCCAATTTATTATGGACTAATGATGATTCCAATAAACATTGTGGGAGGCGGACTAGAGGAAATCGGATGGAGAGGTATTTTACAACCATACTTAGAGAAAATCATGTCATTTACGAACGCAACAATTCTAGTCGCAGTCATATGGTCTATTTGGCATCTTCCATTATGGTTTATAGCGGGAACTTATCAATCTTCAATAGGTTTTCTATATTATAGTATCGCAGTATTTGGCATGACATTCTCTTTAGCAGTGATCAGAAAACTAACGGATAATATATTCTTGTGCATTCTGTTTCATAGTTTTATGAATAGTTTTATGGCTGTATTTAATTTGGAGCAAAACGTTAGTACGATTCTAACTGCAGTGGTAGAGATCGTGTTATCGTTAGCAATAATTTACTTAGTTGCTAAACACAAAAGAAAAACAGAAAATAAGAGAATAGAAATTATATAATATAACTAATATAGATAAACTAATCTCATTAAAATGTGGAGGTCATATGCCAAAGGTAACTGAAGACTATATTAAGAACAAGAAATCTGAAATAATAGATGCTGCATTTATAATATTTCAGAATAAACCTTTATATGAGATGACCATGCTTGATGTTATAAAGCAAGCGGGTCTGAGTAAGGGTGGAATTTATAGATATTTTAGTGACATTGATCATATTATAGTAGAACTAATTAATAGAGAAACTGGAAAATATGATTATAAAGGAACTATTGAAAAGATTGTAAAAAGCAACGATAAAAATGAGATCATAATTGAAAGCTTATTACGTTTTCTAGGTAGACACATTAACGAAAGTTCAGATACTATAGGTAAATTTCAATTTGAATTAACAGTTTTAGTAGCAAATCACCCTGAAAAAGCGGATAAAATATCTAGTAAGTTAATGGAACAAGAACAGGGACAATATTTGATAGAGTCTTTATATGAGAAGATCGTTGGAGGCGTGACTAAAGGAGAATTTAATCCTGAATTATCAGTTGACGATATCTTTACATATATTAGGGTTTACATAGAGGGTGTCGTTAAAGTTGTAGTGCTGGAAAGATGTTATGGTGACAATGAAAAAAGTATTGATCCAGAAAAAATGATGATTATGCTGTCACATACTATATTAAGCATGCTGAACAGTGGTTAGTGACTAGATGGTTGATGCTATCGTATTGTTATTTGATTTTAAATTTGACAAGCTTAATTTTCTGTGGTAATTTTGAAATGTCGTACAGAACAAAATAATTTTAGGAAAACGGGGGAGTTTTGATGAGTGCAGTTTCGTAATTTATAGTAATTGAATACCGATTAGGTCAAGACATACATGCTGTAGTTTACATGTATGGTTGATTTGCATGAATAGGTGTTGAAGCTTTTGTTCAACAACTCTATTTGTCGTGTTTAGACCTAAGAGGCAATTATTAGATTAACGAACAGTCACTATCAATTCGAGATTCCTTAATATGGATAACGATTAGATGATTTTTTCCACCCTTGCGTTTGGTATAGTATTCGGGATAACTGTATTTCCGACTTTAATACCAACACTATGAGGTGGGTTAACGAACTCTAGTATGTATGCCTATTAAATAACTTTGAATGTTAGCTGTGATTAGATTAATCACAGCTTTTTTGTATTTATTTTTAAGTTTATAAGATTCCAAAATATAACTTTATAAGTAAGTTGACTGTTCGTTAAACAAGAAATCCATATTATCAGTCATTAAAATTAAACAGGCAGATCAGCCTGATCAACAGTTTGGAGGATTTAATCATGAATAATGATAAAACATTAAACATATTAGGATACAACGATATTAAAGAGAAAATCAAAGCATATACAGCAAGTAACCTTGGTAAGAAACTGGCTGACGAAATGATGCCACAAATAAAACCAAAGGTAATACTTGATAAATACGAAGAAGTAAAAGAAGCTGTTGCCATCATACAAGAGGGCAAGGGTTTGAGCTTAGGTGGTATTAATGATATTACGCCTTATATCGAAAAGATAGAAAAAGGTATGTTTCTTCACCCAGAAGAACTGCTTAAAGTGGCAGATTTTATGAGATGTATAAGACACCTGAAAAAATCAATAGGAGCGTATAAGTATATTGCACCAAAGCTTTATTCATACTCACTCTGTCTTGAAAGTTTTAAAGAAATTGAAACTGAGATTGAGTACTGTATTGAAGGTAGTATTGTGCATTCAAGAGCAAGCAGTACCCTTGAAAAACTAAGAAATAAAATGGCTGTACTTCATAGTAAAAGAATTGATAAGCTGAATCAGTTTTTATCGGCAGAAAAAAATGCAAAACATATTCAGGAAAACTTTTATAGTCAAAGAGATGATAGGTATGTAATTCCAATCAAAGCTTCATCTAGAAAGTTTGTGGAAGGAACGATTATTGACTCATCAGGCTCTGGATCAACAGTTTATATCGAAATAGATTCGATTAAAGATTTGACCGTTGAGATCATAATGCTTAAAGCGCAGGAAATTGAGGAATGTAATCAAATACTCATGGCGTTAACTGAAAAGATTTCAGAAAAAATCAATGAAATCAGAAGTGCAGTCCATGTTATAGGGAAGTACGATTTTATTATGGCTAAAGCGAAGTACTCCGTAGCTATTGGGGGTAATGAGATTGAAATAAGAGACGATGAGGTTATAGATCTGAAAAAAGCAAGACATCCTATGTTAGGAAATGAAGCAGTACCACTTGATATTCGTATTGGTAAAGACTATCGAACGCTGATCATTACGGGCCCGAATACAGGTGGTAAGACGATCACGCTAAAAACAGTTGGACTTATGGCACTTATGACTCAAAGTGGTATTCTGCCTCCTGTAGGAAAAGGCAGTAGTATTTCAATATTTAATAAAATTCTTGTAGATATTGGAGATTCTCAGAGTATAGAGCAATCATTATCGACTTTCTCTGGGCATATGAAATCACTTGTAGATATTGTCAGGATCTCATCGAGAAGAACGCTTGTATTGATCGACGAAATTGGGACTGGTACAGATCCTAAAGACGGTGCAGCACTGGGGATTGCAATACTAGAAGAAATATATAACCGTGGAGCAATCACTCTGTCAAGTACGCACTATAGTAAAATTAAGGAATATAGTGAAATACATGAAGGCTTTATGAATGCTTCGATGGACTTTGATAAAAAGACTCTTCAGCCTCTGTATAAACTGCTTATTGGAATAGCAGGCGAAAGTAATGCCTTATGGATTTCTAAAGAACTTGGTCTTTCCGATAAAGTGATTGAAAGAGTGAAAAAAATTAATGCAACGCATGAAATAGTAACCGCAAGAAAGATTAGCAAGTTCTCTAAAAAGAAAAGCCGTGTTGAAGAAATTAGAAAAGCTCAAGCTGGAATAGATCCTGAAAGAATCATGTACAACAAAGGCGACCGTATTATTAATAATGAAACGGGCAATCATAGTTTGATATTTGAACATAATACCGATGAGTATACAGTAACTATTTTTAAGGATGGCGTCTATGAGGATCTTAATGAAAAAAGAGTAACTCTAGATAAGAGAAGAGAAATTCTTTATCCAGATGGGTATAATCTCGATCAATTATTTATTTCATTTAAGAGTAGGAAGCTTGAGAAGGACATTCGTAAAGGTAGATTTAAAAACTTAGAAGAATTAAATGAAAGATTAAAAGGCTTGAACCAAAGTTAGATAAGGAGTAATCATGAATATAATAATATGAAATGAATACCCAGATGATTATTGAAGAGTTGAAGAGGTTACATTTTCATTATGGCTCTTATATCCAACTGAAATGTATAAAGGATCTGGCAATATTATTGTGACTATAAATCAGACATAATGTTTGATAAGAGAAAAGATAGAAAAGGTATTAAGTATTATAGTCAGAGTATGGATTATGTTAAAATTGGATAGAGAAAACTAATAGTTAGGGGGCAAACATGAGTAGAATTAAAATACTAGAATATACAAGCTTTTTAAGAATTCGGTTACAACGACTATTAGATCACTATGGATTTGATAAAACTGAAGTATTAGAATCATTAATAAACATGAATGCAAGATACACATTTAAAGATTCGGACCTAGTTATACTTGACCTGGATAATCGCAATATAGACGTTGTTTCAATAATTGAAGAGCTTAAAAAAAATCCAGAAACAAGTCAAATTGCAATTATATTGCTTAGCAGTCAATCAGATATAAAAACATTAAAACGTGCAATAAAAGCGGGTTGTACAGAGTTTGTAACTAAACCGTTTAGCGATGAATTACTAATTCAAAAAATACACAAACTGACTAGAACAAAGTATAAAAACTTAGGTATTCCAACGGATATTGTGACTAGTCAGGACACCAATTCAACTAGTTTTACATGGCAAAAGGATTACGAGATAGGTATTGAAGAGATAGATATTGAACATAAAGCCATTATCGATAATTATGAGAAGTTATATAACTATATGAAAAATGGAAAAGGTCATGAGTATTATAAGGAGATTGTAGGATTTTTAGAAGAATATATTGAAGGACACTTCACACATGAAGAGGCTTTTCAGGAACGTATTGGATATGATCAGCGATTGGAGCACGAAAAGTATCATAGCGAATTCAAAGAGAAAATCGAGCAAATTATTGCAACCCATAGTGAAAGAGAAGTTACGAACTTAGATTTAGTGAAGATAAACTTGTTCTTAAAAGACTGGCTACTACATCATATATTAGTTGAGGATGCAAAGATTGGTGAATTTTTTGAAAAAATTGGGAAGCCTGTATGAGAAATTAATATAAGTTATTGAAGTTTCGTTTATATACTTTTACCAATAGTCAGAATATTAAATCTATGATATATTTATAACCAATTACTGGCGCCGATGTCTACAAGCAGTCTGGAAGTTAACGCTCGCCAAGCTGACGACAATCGTGACCTAAATTAAAACGCACAACAACTTCTGACTGTTATCATAGTTATGTTTAACAAAAAAGATTTGTTGCGCATTAGCTATATTAAATTAAACCACTGAAGGCAATTGTGAAGATGAATCGTATTCAAGCTTCATTCGGCCGACAATCAAGGGTTATTTCCCTTTGCTTGTCGGCTTTTTTGTGTTCTAAAAAGAAAGGAGGGGCGTTAAAAACTTGAAATTGTAACACATCATTCGGGTAATTACAATTGAGTTTCCATTGAGTTTCCAAGGAGGAAAATTTATGCAAATCGCGCAATCATCTGAAATCCTTTATAAAATTAATGACAAACCCCCGATTCATATTAGCCTTGTTCTTGCTTTACAGCACATTTTAGCAGCCTTTGGAGGCATTATTGCAGTGCCGCTTGTTGTTGCTGGTGTTCTTGGTGTCAATACTGCAGATACAGCGTATCTAGTCAGTGCAGCAATCTTCATGGCAGGTGTTACAACGTACATTCAATCACGAGGTATCTGGAAAATAGGTGCAAAAGTTCCATGTGTAATGGGAACAGACTTCACATTTGTTGGTCCTTCCATTGCAGTAGGCTCAATGCTAGGTCTACCTGGAATCTTTGGCGCTACAATATTAGGTTCATTTGTAGAAATTATTCTTAGTAGATTCATTAAACCCCTTAGAAAATTCTTCCCACCAATTGTTACAGGTACTGTTGTAGCATTGATCGGACTGACTTTACTGCCTGTATCTATTGACTGGGCAGCGGGTGGATACGGTGCAGCAGATTATGGTAGTGTAACGAATATTTCAATTGCTATGGCAGTTTTACTAGTAACTGTACTCTTAAACCGTTATGGTAAAGGTTTTGTCAGTTCAGCATCAGTTATCATTGGACTTGTGTTTGGCTACGTTCTTTGTGGGGCACTCGGACTTCTAAATATGCAACCAGTAGCAGATGCTTCATTGTTTGCAATTCCAACGCCTTTAAAGTTCGGCATCACATTTAGTATGGCAGCAGTTATACCATTCATCACTGCGTATCTAGTTACAACTATTGAAACAGTTGGATGTTTGATGGCTGTAGGTGAAGCAGCAGGACACACACTTAGTGATGAAGAATTATCAGCGGGTATTCTTGCAGATGGTGTGGGTAGCTTTATTGCCGGTTTCTTCAATGCAGGTCCAAATACATCATTTAGCCAAAATGTTGGTCTCATTCCGATGACAAAAGTTGCAAGTCGTCACGTTGTTCAAATTGCAGGTATTCTACTTGTTATACTTGGTATTTTCCCTAAGTTCGGTGCTCTTATTGCTATTATTCCAAATCCAGTACTAGGCGGTGCAGGCATTATTATGTTTGGTATGGTTGCATCGGCAGGTATTAAAACACTTAAAGACGTTCCACTTAACAACAGAAACATGATTATTATTGCGGTTTCACTTGGTATTGGCTTAGGCGTAACTGTACGACCAGATTTTATCAGTCAATTACCTGATTTTGTTAAGAGTCTTTTCTCTTCTGGTATTAGTGCAGGTACAATCACAGCTCTTTTACTTAATATTATTCTTAAAGAGGAAATGGTGTCGGGCGAATCAGAAACGCTTATCACTGAAGATTCTCGTAAACAAGCATAAATTTATTTACTTACTAAAAGCCGATTCGAATCATCGAATCGGCTTTTTGCTGGAATTTTCATGTATTTGTAACATGGTACGCTATACTTAAAGAGTGATAAAATACATAATAGAACAAAGATTTCCTTGAACTTAATGTAAAGGAGAAACCATGACCTTTTTTAATCGTTTTCGTAAATTCACATGCCTTTTAATAGTTATCTTAATCCTATTTCCATATTCCAAACCTGCTTATGCATCAGAAGCTCCGTTAGAAGAAGCTGGAGTGGTGCTTCAGCTAAGGTGGGATCATCAATTTCAATTTGCTGGCTATTATGCGGCACAGTGGCAAGGTTATTATGAAGAAGAGGGACTTAATGTTGAGATTCGCTCAGCATTCCAAAATGGTGAAATTCTTGATGGACCTACTGAAATTAACGAAGGTCGTGCCGATTTTGGAGTAGGTTCAGCGAACATACTTATGGCGCAAGATTCAGGCATAGATTTAACGCTAGTTGCCTCGATCTTTCAACGAAGTGCAGTTGAGTACTGCACCCTTTTAGAGGAACGTGGAAACACCGTGTTCGATCTGTCACAGCTGCATATTGCACGACGGCCGGGAGATTTACTGGATTTAGAGCTTCAAGCTTTGTTTGCAAGCGAAGGCATTTCGCCTCATGCCGAGAGTGTTTCGGAGATAACACGTGATTTTACCTTAGAAGATTTGAAGAGCGGTGCCTTTGAAGTTGTGCCTGATTATCTTGGTCAAATTTCTTATACTGCTATTAAAGAAAAGCATCCACTTAAGGTAATTTCACCTGCTGAATATGGCGTAGATTTTTATGGAGATACTCTATTTACTTCTTCAAAACTGGCAAATGAAAATCCGGAGTTAGTCGAGCGTTTTCGAAGAGCCAGCATTAAGGGATGGTACTATGCATTGGAACATCCAGAAGAAATAACAGATTTAATCGTAGAACGTCTGTCTAGATCTGGCTCAAGTCCCGATGTAGAGCATGAGCTAAAGAGCTTTAATGCTTATCAATCTGAAAAGGTACTTGAGCTTACGCATTATCCAATAGTTATGGTCGGAAATATAAATACCTTCAGATGGGAAAGTATGGCTGAGGTCATGTATCAACTTCAAATGATTTCGAAAGTACCAGACTTAGATAGTATGATCTTTGATTATGAACAAGTAAAAATGAACCAACTTGAGGGTACAAAACAAAGTCTGTCCATATTTTTTAGTATGATAACCATCTGCGGTACAATCGTTTTCCTTGTTTATTTGAATCGTAGAAATATCCTTCTCAGTAAGGAAATAGGCGATAGACAATTGGCTGAGAAGCGTCTAATACTCAGTAATTCACGTTACGAAACCATTTTTCAAAGTTCAGTACTTGGCATTACGGTTACCGACTTCGATGGACGTATTCACACTGTCAATGAGGCTTGGTGTCGCATGACAGGCTATAGTAGCGAAGAACTGTGCCAAATGAACATCAATACCCTGATCGATCCTGAGTATCGCGATACAGACCAAAAACAAATTTTAGACTTACAGGAAGGTCGAATTTCCAGTTTTACCATGGTAAAAAAGTACTTGCGACGTCCATCTGAATCAGACGAACAGGATTACTTTTACGGTCGTATGGTGTTGACTCGTATATGGAATGACAGCTCTGAACCAACCTTGAACATGAGTATGACTACAGATATTACACGTGAAGTTGAGGAAACTGAAGCGAATCGTAGAAGTGAAACGCGTTTTAGAAAAATCATCGGACAAGTGGCTCAGGAAATAGGGGGCACGTTGTCTGAAAGTATTAACATGAATTGTGAGTTTTCCATGAACCTGGAAGAGATCAATATGGAGCTTGAAAAGCTTTTTACTCATGAACTTGAAGAAAACCGAAGAAAAGATGCGCTCATTCGCTATCAGGCAAAAATGGCTGCTATGGGAGAGATGATCGGAAGTATCGCACATCAATGGCGTCAGCCTCTGAATACCCTTAAACTGGTCCTAATGAATATAAAAGACTCTGGAGATGATCCTGAATATGTGGAAATATGCCATAAAAAAGCCAATACGTTGATTCGGCGCATGTCAGAAACCATTGATGACTTCAGGTACTTTTCGAATCCACAAAATGAATCCCGTTATTTTTCTGTTGAAGAGTCCATTAAACTCGTTCTTGGTTTGGTAGATGAACAGCTCCGCGTTTCTGGTATTTCATTTGAAGTTGATTGCGACACTCTACCACCGCTTCATGGTTTTGACAATCAATTTTCACATGTGCTATTTAATTTAGTTTCAAATGCGATAGATGCCTTAAAGCAAAATCCACCAGGCAAGCCGCGCCTAATTCGTCTTATTGGGCAAATGAACCAGTCGGAGATCTTACTTCGCATAGAAGACACCGGCGCAGGAATTCCAAAGGCAAATGCCGAAAAAATATTTGATATGTACTATACCACAAAAGAAGCAGATGGAGGTTCAGGCCTCGGACTTGCAATGGCGAGTTCCATTCTTGAAAATACCTTTAACGGAAAACTAAGTCTAGCGGATACGAATTCCGGTTGTGCTTTTGAATTACGAATTCCCTATTAAAAAAAGGCTGGTGACTACCCATGAGTACAACAAACGTTCCAGAAAGCAAACAGCTTCTCAATACTCTACGGCTGCTTTACGTGGAGGACGATCCAGAAGCTCTTCAAGAGTTGGCACACTTCCTAAAAAAACGAGTAGCCTCTTTAACAACAGCTATAAATGGTGTTGAAGCGCTTGAATTATGCAGACAGCAAACTTTTGATGCTATAATCTGCGATCTATGGATGCCCGAAATGGATGGACTAACTCTAATCCAGTGCATTCGTGATGAAGGACTTCACATTCCAGTAATCATTACATCGGCCTTTTCGGATATTGATACAATACTAAAAGCCGTTGAATTAGGCATTGTAAAGTATTGTGTGAAACCTCTCGAGATAGATGATCTTATCACTTGTTTGAACCGCATAGCACTTGATAACCTTACTCAATCCGGTGCTTTAACCACTTCAGATAGTCGTTTGATGGACCGACAGGAGCGTTTAGAACTTGAAAAAACTTTAAAAAGTGGATTTGCCCATCTGTTGAAAACCCTAACAGGGAAAGGGCCAAAAGTGGTTCACGTTGCACTTGGTGCAAACGATCTTGAAATCTGGGCGACAGGGATTCTCTCACCAATAGAGACTTCTCTTATAGGAACAGAAGAGCATGCCGGTATTGTTCCATATATCAGAAAAGCGATTTATACGAGCTATCGTAAAAACTTTGAGACTCTTGTTTCAGAAACACTAAATCGTTCTGTCAGCCTTGAAGAGATCCGAAACGGCATTGAAGAAAATACAGATTGGATTGTCTTCAAACTAAATTGATACGGATTAACATCCACCCATGCCTCATTTTGAATTATTCAAAATGGGGCATTATTTATTGAGTTTTGATGTTAAAATATAGAATAGTATAGAAACTGAATGATAATTATGTGCTTGATTTACAAATATATTTCCGAAGAGGATGAGATAAATGAATAAGAAAATCGTAAATGTTGAGGAAAAGGATAACTATAGAATTGTTGTAATTAGCGATACACACGGGCATAAAGATGTTTTTAATAGGTTGTTAGACAAGGTCGATTTGGTTGAAAAGGATCACCTGATTATTCTTGGTGACTTTATAAATCGAGGGATAGATAGCTATGAAACATATCAGTTTATGAGAAAGCTCTCTGAAAGAAGAAATACAATCATTCTAAAAGGAAACCACGAGTCCTTTATGCAAAGACACATGGTTGAAAATGAGTATTCAGAAGAGTTTTTTAAGTTCTTAAAACAAGAGTATTATGAAACGCTTATTGGTACGATTATAAATAAGTCTGGAATGGATATTGAATCACTTACAAGCAGTTCGGAAATGCTATCATATCTTGAAAAGGAAAGTGGTGAAGTACAGAGCTTTTTAAGTAGCCTACCAATAATGGCGTATTTTGATGACATGGTATTTGTTCATGGGGGATATGACGAAGACTTCATCATAGAGGAAGACGAGACAAAGTACCTAAAGTATGACAACTACAACGCGTTGGCAAAACCAAACGAGAAAGCAGTAATCGTAGGACATTGGCCGACGAGCGAACTTAGAGATGACAGATTGACAAACTTACCGTATTTTAATGATGAGAAGAACATAATATCTATCGATGGTGGATTAGGCGTAAAGCATACAGGTGAGTTGAATGCATTTATCATTGAAAAGTGTAACGGACAAGTTAATTATCGATGTGTTCAAGAAAATAACTTTAAGAAGAAAGTGGTAAAAACAGAGCATCGATTTGACTCAGAAAATTTGATTTACTTAAATTATCCTGATAATGAATTTGAAGTTTTGTCAAAAGGAGACGAATGGTCAGAGTGCAGACATATAAGTAGTGGTAGAGAGTTTAGGGTGTTTACAGACTTATTGGTTGAGAGCAAAAATGGATACACAACGAAAACGAACTATATAAATAACTTTTTAAATTTGGAAATGGATGAAGTGGTAGAGCTGTGCCGAGAATTCGGTGAGTATGCTCTTGTGAAGTATAAGGATGAGTTTGGTTGGTTGATGAAGTATCAACTGAGCTAGAGTGGGCGGGCATATCCCAATATGCCTGTTTTGAATTATAAAATATTGTATCTATACTCATCCAATTCAGGTATTAGATCAAGGAACTTCTTAACGATACTGGAATCTTTTCTATTCCTATTTATAGCGATATAAATAAAAAACTTATTTGGTATGACATCCCGTATTTTAACTTCTTTTAAACGACCAGCTTTTAAATCATCTTCAATAGCGTAACGCGGTAGAAATGCGCAGCCATATCCTTTTTTTACATACTCTATGAGTTGTGCAGTACTGTTTATATTGATTCTAGATGTAAAATTCTTAGGCAGTACATCTTCCAGCCATTCATTGTACTGTACATTTAGATTATTGAAACACAAATTTATAGATGTTAATTCAGAAGCATCTATTGTATCCGTAATGTTATAATCTGCATTTGTGACTAATATCCATGAATATTCTAAATAAGGCATGATCTTTAACTTTGATGTATTAGGCACTCGAGATATAAAACCGATATCAGCTTCATCATTCATAAGCATTTCTATTTGCATTGATGTTTTATGAAGTCTAATATCCATTGAGTACTTTTGAAATTGATTGTAAAACTCATCTATAACTGGAGATAATCTCTCTCTATAGACGCTTCCGGGAACACATATTTTCAAACAATCCTCAAATATATTTGTACTCTGAATATGTTTCTTACCTTCATTTTCTATTTCAATGAGTTTATTTGCATAGGGTATTAGGGCTCTTCCTGCAGATGTAATTTCAACTTTACGGTTTGTTCTATTAAACAGTTTGATGTCTAGATACTTCTCAAGTTCAAGTATTCTAGATGAAACGGTTGATTGAACAATATTCATGTGTTCAGCAGTTCTTGAAAAACTTTCAGTCATTGCTAAATCTAAAAATGTTTTGTAATTCTCGAGATTCATAAATGTTTGCCCCTATTTGTGTTATTTGCGATAATCGATTATTTCGATTATTACGATCATATTCATTTATTATACAGCATAATTGTCCTATGTTACACTTAATAAGTAAATAAATGTATTTATGATTTATTACTTATTTTAGGAGGAATTATGGAAATTAAATATGAATGTTTACCGTGTTTAACAAGGGAAGTGATTTCATTAGCAACAAGAGTAACTGATGATACCACACGTCAAAAAGAGATGATTACTCATGGCTTGGATGTTATAAAAAGTGAAGGCTTTAAATCTTCTACACCGTATATTACGGGTCTAATTTACAGTAATGTAAAGGAAGTTTCAGGTATTACTGATCCGTTTGAAGAAGAAAAAGAAAACTTCAATAAAATAGCTGAGAGACTTATTACAGAATTGAATCTGAAAGAAGAAATATTGAAAAGTGATAATCCTTTAGACACTGCAGTTCGATTAAGCATAGCTGGTAATATCATCGATTTTAGTCTGGGCATAAAAGTTGAAGAGAATGGTGTAAGGGATTCCGTAGAAGATAGTTTAAAAGCACACATCTATGGGAGTGATACCAAGGTGTTAGCTGATGAGATCAACAAAGCTAAGAATATACTGATCATAGGTGATAATGCTGGTGAAATAGTATTTGATAAATTAGTGGTTGAATTATTGCCATGTGAAAAAGTGAAATATGCTGTAAAGGGAGGTCCAATTGTTAATGATGCGACTATGAATGATGCTATAGCAGTAGGCATGGATAAATTAGTCACAGTTATTGACAGTGGGGCAGCTTTTCAAGGTACTATTTTGGATACTTGTTCGGATTCATTTATAGAATCATTTGGAGAGGCGGACTTGATCATTTCTAAAGGTCAGGCGAATTTTGAAACTCTAGGCGACGTGGCTCATAAAAACATATTCTTCTTGTTGAGAGCAAAATGTAAAATGATAGCAGATGAGATTGGATGTAACCAAGGAGAATTCGTTATTTTACATAATAAGTAGACTTGACACTATTTCGATCATAGATTATGATAGACACAAATCCATATACTGGTATTGATGGGATTAGTAGATATTGTATGGGACTTAAGAGGGTGAGCTGGTTGCTGTAAAGCTTACCGAGTACAAATATTGAATTACAACCT
>Ga0209379_10000587_pt1 | contig 28830 bp, 29 predicted proteins | sample tdDd001_FD_187124 | JGI IMG/M metagenome (GOLD analysis project Ga0209379, IMG submission 187124) | Marine sediment microbial communities from the Atlantic coast under amendment with organic carbon and nitrate - tdDd00.1 (SPAdes)... | ecosystem: Environmental > Aquatic > Marine > Coastal >...
CCTAATACCAATAAGACCCAATCGAAGTTTTGAAAGGCATAAGGATAAGTACAGAAATAGAGTTATGCCAAAGGTCACTAAAAACCAACGTGATGCATTGTGAAGTGACCTTAACTTAATGACATTGACCGCGCGAATACTTTCGCGTAGTAATGCAATAAAGTCACAGGAAGGGATTAATTTATCGAACTTCGTTTCGTTCGACAGTGGGGTGCACCAGAGTACATTTTAGAAGTTAGCGGTCAGGCAAAAACAGGCTTACAGAAAATATAGAGATTTAAAAAAAAGAGATAGACATGTCAATTACAAATGAGTCCGAACTAATTGGAATGAAAAGAATTAGTAAAATTGTTGGAACAACACTAAAACAGATGAGAGAATATGCCAAGCCTGGTATGTCAACCAAAGAATTGGATGAGTTCGGGGGAAATATTTTAAAAAGTTATGGAGCCAAATCGGCACCTTATGAGACCTATGGATTTCCTGGCTATACTTGCATAAGTATAAATAAGGAAGCTGCCCATGGAATCCCTTCAGAGAAAAAAATATTAAAAGAGGGGGATTTAATTAATATTGATGTTTCAGCAGAACTCAATGGCTTTTGGTCAGACAATGGTGGTTCTTTTGTACTGGGAAAAGACATTCACAATCATCAACCTCTTGTAGACGCATCAAAGCAAATTTTGTATAAAGCGATTAAAAGCATCAGAGGAGGTGTGAAAATCTCTGAAATTGGATACTTAATAGAAACAGAAGCTAAAAAATCTGGATTTAAAGTAATTAGAAACTTGGCTGGTCATGGCGTTGGTAGAAGTTTACACGAAGAACCAGAGAATATTTTAAATTATAGGGTAAAGACAAATCGAGAAAGATTTAAGAAAAACACAACGGTTGCAATTGAAACTTTTATTTCAAACAAATCGACAATCGCAGTTGAATTAAATGATGGCTGGACACTTGTTGGAAATAGAGGAGGTTATGTGACACAGCATGAGCAGACAATTCTTATAACTGATAAATCTCCAATTATTCTAACAGATTCTAATGAGATTTGGAATTAGAAAACAAAGCTGAATCGTCTTCGCTAATGCAAGTTTGTAGCTCATGTTTTGCGAATGCAAAATAGCTCACTTGTTAATGAAAAAGCTCGCACAAAACAAACATTTCCCTGCCGGGAATCATCAAGAATTAAAAGAACGTAAAGTGAATAATTATAGAATTAAAAAAGAGCACCTCACAAGCAATTGGGCTGGAGGAGAGACTACCGAATTGTATATTTTTCCTGAGGGCTCTGAGTACAAAAAGGGTGATTTCCTTTTCAGGATATCAAGTGCTACGGTAGAAATCGAAGAATCTAGCTTTACTCCATTGCCGGGAGTGGAGCGCATACTAATGGTGCTTGATGGGCAAATGAAACTGGAGCATGAAAATCATCATACCAAGCTTTTGGAGGCCTTGGATTCTGATCATTTTAGTGGTGAGTGGAACACTCTATCGAAAGGAAAATGTACCGATTTTAACCTGATGTGCAAATCGGGCACAAAAGGCAAAGTAAAAGGCTTTAAGGCTTCGGAAAATACCGAACAACAAATTGATATGGATGGTAAAATCAATTTCATTTTCCTTTACAAAGGATGCATTGAAATTAGCGGGGTCACCCTAAACGATGGTGATTTGCTCATTGTGGATTCTCCAGCTTTAAATCGTACAGTTAAAGCTTTGCAGGAGAGTAAATTTGTGATGGTGAATATGATACAAATGTAATTTCACAATCGGTATCACAGAGCAGAACCAGGCGTTTATACCCGATGCGATTTAAATTTTTCCTGCTGCTACGTTAGTGGGAACAAGAGAATACTTAACCCAACAATAAAACACCCAATGAAAAAATTACAACTCATTGCTCTTGCAATATTATTTGCATTGCAATTGTCGGCACAACAAAAAGAAGAATCTTACAACTTACAAACTGAAACAGGAGAGCTTAAAGGCAGTTTGCTCTTGCCTGAAAGAGATCAAAATCTTCCTGTCGTTTTAATGATTTCAGGTTCTGGTCCAACCGACAGGAATGGGAATAATGCCATGATGCAGAACAATTCTTTGAAGATGCTGGCAGAGGGCCTTAGTAAGCATTCCATTGCCAGTGTGCGTTTCGATAAAAGAGGAGTTGGCGAAAGCAAAGGGGCCATGGTGAGTGAGGCAGATTTGCGTTTTGAGCATTACATACAGGATGTGAAAGAGTGGATTGCCAAATTGCAAAAGGATGGCAGGTTTTCGGAGGTGATTGTATTGGGGCATAGCGAAGGATCAACCATTGGAATGATCGCAATTCAGGATATGAAGGTGGCAAAGTACATTTCCGTAGCGGGTCCGGGATTTGCTGCTGGCGATATCATTCGAAAACAATTAAAGGCACAACCACCCGTTGTACTGCAACAGGCAGAACCCGTACTGGCAAAATTGGAAAAAGGAGAGTTGGTTGAGGATACTCCGGCTTTTTTAGCTGCCTTGTTCCGCCCAAGTGTTCAGCCTTATATGATATCCTGGATGAAGTACGATCCAAGTGTAGAAATCACAAAAGTAAGCTGTCCTGTTTTATTGGTGCAGGGAACCACAGATATTCAGGTAAAAGTGGAGGATGTTGAGGCGCTGGCAAAAGCAAATCCTAAAGTCAAAAAACTGATTGTTGAAGGGATGAATCATGTTTTGAAAGAAGCAGAAGCCGATAGAATGAAGAATTTTCAAACCTATAATAATCCCGAATTGCCTTTGAAATCCGGACTTATAGAGGGAATTGTGACGTTTGTAAAAGAGTAGGTCCTTGATTGATGTTTTACTGCTTATGAAATAGATTAAACCAATATAGAAATGAGAAAAATTTTAATTTTCCTTATCGCATACTTTTGTTTGCTAATAACAGCAAAATCCCAAATAAAATGGGATGATACATTTACGCCTTTTGTTTCAGAATTGTTATCAACAGAAGCAAATTGGGATAACAATTCAGATTTATCAGCATTTGATAATTTGATTCAGGACAAAAAGATCATAGCACTTGGAGAGGCAACCCATGGAACCAGGGAGTTTTTTACCACCAAACATCGATTGATTCAATATTTGGTAGAAGAACATGATTTTAGGGTATTTGTAATTGAAGATGACTATGCAAGTACGCATTTGATTAATGAATTCGTAGCCGGAAACAGCGAGCACTCTATTGAAACCCTTTTGTCAAGAAATTGGCTGGGGGCATGGAGAACTCAGGAAGTGCGTGATATGTTACTATGGATGAAATCATTTAATGAGAATAGAAGTGATAGCGACAAAGTAAAAGTTTATGGATGTGATATGCAATGGGCTCGTATTTCTTCCACATATATTCGTTCCGAATTAAAAAAATCAAATCTGCTGGATGATGAGACAGAAAAGACTCTGGATGATTTGATTAATTACAATGTAAGAAAGAAAATGAGCAAGCGTGAGAAAAAAGAGGTGAAGCACTTGCTTGCTCATTTGAATGAGATTGCCCTGAACTCTTCTAATGATCGGTTGAAATTCACCATCCGGGTGTTGGAACAGTGTATGGATGTTACGTGGACAAGTAAAATTATCGCTTCATTTTCAGGGAAGCGTGATCGGTATATGGCCGAAAACTGTAGAAAAATTCAGGAGCTGGAAGGAAGAAAAATGATTGTGTGGGCTCACAACCAACACATTGCCGAGCATTCTGATAACAGTAAGCAAAAGCCCATGGGAGCACATCTAAAGGATTATTTTGCGGATAATTATTATACGTTTGGCTTTGGATTCTATACAGGAGAATATTTCGCATATGATCATGAAAAAAAGAAATCCTGCTCTTGCGATGCGGGTATGCCCAAAAATGATTGTATTGATCGCACTTTTGCAGGTGCTCCTTATGAAAACTTTGTTTTAAATCTTAAAAATAAAGAACTACCCGAAGAACTGGCAGCATTGGTTAATAACACAAGCTGGTCTCGAAGGGCAGGTGGTACATATGTAAAAGATAACAATTCAGACTTAAACTACTGCAAGCGAAAACTTTCTGAGGGTTATGATGCACTCATATTTATTAGAAATACCAAGTCGGTAAATGCATTGCCTTATACACCCTAGAATAAGAGCTTTGGTGGTTGATTTTATGGGCTTGTATTAGTAAAACTTAAGCAAACCAGAAGGTTTGTGTGGTAACAGATGTAATTTTTATATTAATATGGATAATCTCAGTGACACATTAAATATTATTCTGGTAATACTATTTTATATAGCTGTATGGTTTTGTATACTGTTCTTTCTTCCTAAATTTCTTCGTTTGTTTAAAAAGAAATCTCATCACCATATGGTGCCTCCAAAACCTAAAAAAGATAAAAATTGGAAACCAATAAATTTTTCTAAATACAATTGTTTTATTTTCATGACTGATTCTTCTTGTTGGGATTTAAATAGATACCGCAATTCAAAGCAACTATCTATACAGAAAATTCACTCATGCAACCAGGAGGGGTGGGTTGTGTTAAGAGTGAAAGCTGCTTCTTTCCACAGATTTAAATCTTTAGTTTGGATGATAGATGATTATTCCGAAAATTACGAATCTCCCAATGAAGTTATTGGCTTTTGTCAGCATAAAGAAATTCCTTCTGAAGACTATGTTTTTAAGGTAGATAAGGAGTCTGAAGATGGATATTTTATTGGTTCATTTAGAACAGGAAAAAACTTTGGAATTTATTTGCCAAATGCCAATTCTCATAAATCTGGAAATATCTCATTATCGAGGAATCATGAAGTAAATTTTGATTATGAAATTTCGAAATTGCCAATGGAATGTATAGATGAACAGGAAACTCCCGCTAATGAAAATTAAAGCTTGGTGAAGCCTAAGCATATAAAGAAATAAAAACCATAAACGTAAACAGTTTTTACCCACTTTGTGTCGGGCTCCCTCAAACTTAACAAGACTGTTGGCGTACATTAAAAACAAAAAACATATGACAAAGAGAGACTTATTTATTCTGTTAATTAAATTGTTCGGACTTTTTTCACTTATTACTTCACTTTTTTCTTTTTTACCGAACAACATTTCATTTGTAATGATGCAAATTGATCTATTTTCGATTGTATGGCTTGTCGTTGCAATTGCTGTAGTTGTCGCACTATTTACTGTTTTAATATTTAAAGCTGATAAAGTGGTTCGACTATTAAAACTAGATCAAGGATTTGATGATGATAAAATCGAATTGGGAAATCTAAAAGCGAACGATATAGTTAAGCTTGGAGCTTTCATTATTGGTGGATTTTTGATTTTGGATAATATCCCAGCCTTTTTGAGTCATACTCTTTTTGCATTCAAAGGTGATCTTGTTGGATTTGAATACAGTGCCCGGGATAAATTCAATTGGGCGGTGAGTGGCTTGAATTTAATAATTGGTTTCTTACTATTCACCAATTATGACTTTGTGGCTAAATTGTTGAAAGTTAAGAAAACGGAAAAATGAATGAAATAAGTTTGCCATATCATTTAATCATTCCAGGTTTAATATCCATTTTGATTTTGGGCATAATAATTTTTAAACGGAAAGTGTTATTTGCCAATAGAAAAAGGAAATGGTTTTGGATAAGTGTGACTGTATTTTTTGGAATTTACCTTTTGATTGTTGGAGGAGCAACTTTTGTTGATATTTCATTAGAATTGGATCTGCAAAAATATGACTTGAATGGAGACGGTTTTTTTAGCGGAGAAGAAATCACGCCTGAACAGGAAGAAGCCATGCACAAAGTGATTTCTGATACAGCCAGGAATTTCTCATTTGTAAGCGGACTGATCTTTTCTGGAATCATAGCATTTTTTGTTTTCATTTTCGGAAGAACAATTGAATATATAAATGGGAAGAGAATAAAAACCAAACAGGCTAATGTATAAGCCTTGTGGTTCACTGCTGGTATGCGATCTATCGCACTCATTTAAACTCAATAGGAATTCGGATTTCGCAAAAATTAGCAAGACCTAAACAAAACAACAAAATATGAAGAGTTTAATTTTGATTCTATTATCCTTGTCTTTCTTAACTTCTTGTACAAATAAAAAATCGGAAAAGAACCATCATAGGGTAGTTGAAAGTTACGTGCAATTGGATGGGAAACAGGTGTTAAGTGAGAGCGAGAGTGTTTCAATTCCTCTTTCCAAACAGGGGTATACTCTTCATCTGCCCGATTCGAGTTCTGTTGCAACTCTTGTGTTTTTTAGTGGTTCGGCATTAGATACAACAGCCATAATCCCAGAGTTCTCCATAATTGAACCTGCTTTGAAAAAACAAATGGCTGTTATTTTTGTCAGCACAGGAAAACCAATTGATTTTTTCTTTACGGATAAGGATATTAGTATAGCTGACAAAATACTGGGGCATGCACTAAATAAGCATAAGCTTTCCGATAAGCCTGTATTTCTTGGGGGGATGTCGCTTGCAGGAACCATGGCTTTGAGGTATTGTGAATATTGTTTCTCAAATAAATCGGAATTTAATATTTGGCCCAAGGCTGTTGCAATTTGTGACTCCCCATTGGATATGGTTAGAATGTGGCACGAACAAGAGCAAGCATTACTAAATAATTTTCATCCCAATGCGGTTGGAGAAGCTCGTTGGGTTTTGCATTTTCTTAAAGAAAATTTAGGTGGCAGTCCAAAAGAAGCAATGGAAAGTTATATTGAATATTCACCATTTGTTTATAATGATAAAAACAGAACGAAAATAGAGCTATTTAAAAAGTTGGCTATTAGAATGTATCATGAGCCTGATATTGAGTGGTGGATTAAAAACAGAGCTAAAGATTATAATACCATAAACAGCATTGATCTTGCAGGCTTTTATAACCACTTAAGATAAGCCGGTAATATGGAGGCAGAATTAATCACTACTTATAATAAAAGAGAAGGGTATGAAAAAAATTCTTCTCCCCACACTTGGACAATTGTAGATAATGCTGAATTGATTAATTGGTATTTAGAGAAAATGAAAACGTCTATGAGTAAATAATATTTAAACCCACACTTTGATGATGATTTTCGAATGGTAATCCCGATCGTTATCGGGATTATCTGGCAAATGAAAAAAATCATAAACAGATGAAATAATAAATCCCTTGCAGGTGTGTGTGTTTATTGCTTTCCATTAGTAAAACTTAAGCACATGAGGGGCTGTGGTAGCAGGGTGTTAAAATACAAGTTGTAGTGCATAAAGAATAAAATAGCAAGCATGAAATATTTCTATTTATTATTGATGGTTATTAGTTTAATCAGTTGTTCAGAGGAACCAAAGTCAGAATACAATCCCAAGGCGATAGAGCTAAATAACAAAGCTTTAAACTTATCTCTAAATTGTAAATATGATAGTGCATTGCTTCTTTATGACAAAGCAATTGAGATAGATGAAAGGTACTATGTGCCACATTCCAATAAAGTTACTATTTATCTCCATCAAAAAGAATACGACAAGGCTCTTTACGAGAGTGAGATAGTAATTAAGAAAAAGCCTGATTTGGCTGAGGCTTGGTTTTTTTCCGGACTTTTAAACGAACAACAAGGTAATAGTAAGAAAGCAATGACCTATTATCGGAAAAGCATTGCCATTTACACGGCAAGAATTAATAATCCGGAAAAGAAAAAATACATTAATGCCAATAAGTTAAATCGAGCATTGGCTAAGAAATTTGTCAACGATCGGAGCTATATGAAAGATTTTGAAGAATTAAGAGATTATGAGAATTATTCAATGCTTATTGATCAGTTTAAGGATAAATCAAAAGCTGAGATCATCAAAGAATTGACAAAATAGACTCTGCTGTTGTGCTATTCTAAGCGTTCCATTATTAAAACAGTGAACGAGTCTTATACTTGCTCTTGAAAGGTTAATTTGGATGAGATAGAAATTTAAATTCTATTCATTAATTTTTGATAAAAGAATTGAATTAAACAAGAGTTTAAAAGATGCATTTGTCGATGCTCTGAATTGTGGATTGAAACCAAACAAAACCAGTTGACCTTTGCCTTTCTTAAGCCATACCAAACAAGTTTTGTTACTTAATGCTTCTTCTTTTTCGCAATATCCACTAAGCAAAATATTCTTTTCTGGAAATTTGCCAATTACACGACGATCCATATCAAAATTTGGTATTGAAGTTGCAAAAACCGGACCTCCATTATAGAAAATCCCTGTTTCACTTTTCATTCCCAGTGTAATAGGATGGTCATTTAATAAATCTATTTTTAATATCGAACCGGGGCAGTATAATCCAGAGGTTTTCAAGATTTTTGAAATGTTTTTATAAGGCAATTGAAATTCTTCTTTGGTATTATTTTCTTGTTTGATTTCCAATATCCCTTGAAACAGATTTGAAGAGTTTCCCCAAGAGATAATGATACCTCCATTTTCGGCAAAGGACATTAATTTTGTCATGCCTTTTTTTCCAATCCCTTTGGTATATTCAGGCGGGAAATTGGGAATAATGAGCTCTCCGCTACGGGTTTTTATTTTGCCGCTCATAAGCACTGATTTCCGATTGTTTGGAAATACTACAACATCAAAGTCCTTTGTAAAATCAGTTTTTTCAAAATCTCCGGGTCTTACTGTTTTGAATGGCAAGTGATAAGAATCGAAGATAAAGCGAGTCCAACCAGCATCCATATCATGCAACCAGCTTTCAACAAGTGCTATTTTGGGGATTTTCATTGTCGATGATTCAATCTTTGAAAGATTCGATATATAAATCGGAGGGACATTTATTTCATCGATTAATGTTTTGAAACTGGATATTTTATCAGCATTATAATAAATAATAAAACTGCCTTTTGCTAAGGTTCTGGAACTGATATTAGCAGCCTTTGTCAGGCGAGCAACCTTCAAACCGAGTTGTAAGCCCAAAAAGGCAGCTTTGAAACTTTCGTTATTCTGAACTGTAAATACAGCTGCTTCAAAATCATGGGGGATATCTTCCGTTACTAACTTGAAAATCTCCTTAATTTCAACATATGCCGAATCCAATACTTCTGAGTAAGGATTTTTTATTTCATCGACTTTTACCCCCATATGCAGAGGCAGCGACCAACTGGTAGCATCGTAAGGTTTAATTACCTTACCTCCCGGGGTGTAATATCTGACAGGGAATTTTTGCCTTTCCAATACTTCTTTAATAAAAGGACGAAACGGCTGCGATAGAGGAATGATAATATCACCTTTTTGATATGTTTTTTCATCCAAAACAACAGGTTTGTTTAATTGATAAATATGCACACCATGTTCTTTGAGCAGATGAACCAGATTTACAAATTCGCTTTCATCATGTTGCTTTAGTGGGATGATATAATAATAGGGTGGAATAGTTTTGCCATTTGACACTTCTTTAATGCATAGGTCATTGCGAAATTTCAATATCTCATGTCGATGTAATGATGCTGTTTTAAGGACAGACATGATCGAAGCTTTTTCATAGCTTACAATATCAGAGAGTCTCCACCATCCACCGGGCCAGGGTGATGGCATATTAATACTCTTCTTGTATTCCGATAAGCCTTTCCCGTATCCTTTAAGTTCGGTGGGCTCAATAAAAATTGGTGTAGCATATTTAACACTGGCAGCTTCAGTCAAAAAACTCGTTACATTTTTCCATGTGCTGGATGAAGAGAAAAATGGAGCATATTCGTCATAGAAATAATTTTGAGATATACCATGTAATCCCTGTTTGGTAAGGTCTGTGGCAATATTTGCGCCGATAATTTTACTCCAGTTCCAAATGCCTGCATCGATATTTTCAGCAATAGGATCGTGCGCAGGAGGTACTGAATATCGTACTGAGTTTGAGAACATTTGATGTTTTTCTACCATTATTTGCGGAAACCAATCTTTATTGTATATCCGGGAAATATTTCTATTGTCCTCTTGTGTAAGAGTAATAAAGTCGCGGTTATTGTCATGGCCTGTATATTTATGATATATTCCAGGCATTTGTGTGCCTTCATATTTGGTTCCTTTATACTTTTTGTAGTTGTTAACAACCATATTCATACCATCTGGATTATGACAGGGGACCATCATGAGAACAACATTATCCAACCATTCCCTTTTTTGTGAATCTTCGGTAGTTACTAAATCATAAGCAACTAGTGGAGCGGATTGAGATGGCCCAATTTCATCTGAATGCATAGAGAGGGTAGCGAGGAAAAATACTTTGCCTTTATTCAATAGGGAATCTCTATTGGGCTCGGGGATGTTGGGATTCAGAGCGAGTTTCCTATTAATATCCTTTAGTTTATTAAGGCTTTTAATGTTTTTTTCAGAAGAGATAAATGCAATATACATCTTCTTTCCCATAGGAGAATTCCCTATTTCAGTAAGCTTTAATCGAGTCGATGCATTATCTAGCTTTTGCAGATAATCAATGAGCTCTTCATAATCAAATAACATTCTATCAGCTCCAGGCTCAAAACCAAAGTGTTCTGCAGGAGTTTCAATTTTTCCAATATTCTGAGCTTTAAGCTTTTGGGCTTTGCTTTCAGCATTCAAATGACTAAATATTAGCAAGAAAAGTAAAATGGAAAGCATATCGGTCCTCATTATTCATCCTCCATTTGTTTTTTTTACATAAAATGTATGTGTTTTTATCATTCTATAGTATCAGACAGATAAAATACCGTGTGATTGTAGATAAAATCAAAGTTAGACCTGTTTTAAGCGAAAGTCAAGTAATTGCAATATCATTTCCGGTAATTACAGAAATTAATATGGTATAATATAGGGGCTTAAAGCATGGTTTGGTTGTGGTTTGACTTATATCACCAAATTCTACTTATCTCGGTAATTCCCTTATTTGGGTTTTTGTCGTCCTTTGAAAAATATCACCATACCACCTATAGATACGAAAATAAATAAATACAAAGCGCTAATTCCAACGAAGAAAAATAGTGCTTCTTCCGTTCCTGACATTCCTGATAGCACATTGTGCATAATTATAGCTACTATCGCTATGGGGAAGAGTATCAAGGAAATTATAAGGAATGCTTTCAATATTTTCATTTGTTTTTCAGCTAATCCTGGGGGTATTTCATTTTTAAAAATACCTCAGTAGCAGGGGAGTTGACAATGCAAGAGAATGAAACGAACATGAATTGGAACGAAGTGGAAATCGAGAAATCAATTTTAGCATTTTGAAATACACACACAAGAATGATTGAATTCATCGAGAGTTCCATCTAGCCAAAAAATAAAATTTAAACAGATGAAATTTTAAATGGATAATTTATTTAATCATCTGAAATACATTATCTTTAATGATATTCATAGCCCAAAATATGAGAATACATGCTCACATTTTAATAAACCAGTGACGAGACATGCTGCCAAACCCTTACATAAAAGCATATTAAAGACAAATTCTTGGAGTAAAATATTTATTAATAAAAGCGAGATGTTATGAAATTAAATGATTTGATTTTGGGTTTAGTTGTTTTACTAGTATTCACTTCCTGCAGTATAAGCAATGATGAAACTCCGGAACCTATAACGAAAGCGAATATCATTGGCTCTGTCAATTTGTATGACGAAGGAGTAAGCCAAATTGATAACTCAAATATGACAGTAAAAATTGAAGGTAGCTCACCTCTTATTTCTACAACTACAGATGTTAATGGGGATTTCATTTTAGCAGATGTTCCTTTTGGAACCTACACGCTTGTTTATATGAAAACAGGTTTTGGAACGTTTAAAAAGTTTGGCCTCGTACACGCAAACACAGGTTCTTCAACAATAATTACAGGAGCACCATCATTGGGAGAAGTTTCTAGTACGCAAATTGCCGATTTGGAAGCAAACGCAAGTGGAGATGACATTACACTTGCCATCACAACAAACCCTGCAGGAAGTAATGGCAATAGTCGATATGTTCGGTATTTTCTCGGTACCGATTCAAATGTTAGCAATGAAAACTATATCTATCATTCTCAGGGACTTATTTCGCAGATAAATCCTTTTGAAACCACTCTTACTCGAATTGATTTAATTGGTGCTGGTTTTTCATCTGGAGAAACCGTTTATGTGAAAGCATATGGTGATTCATTTTGGAGCAATGAATATGATGATCCTGATTTGAACAGGAAAGTTTTTCCGAATTTGAATGCTACTTCAGCTAATGCTGTATCTTTTGTTGTACCTTAAAATATCAAGATGTAAAATAGCCACCTACTGCTGCGGTAGTGGGCTGTAATTTCAACATCCACCATATCCTTAACGCATATTAAAAATAGCTTAAGTAAATCTAAAATATATTGTATTATGTCTTGATTTTTAATCTGTTAATTGTTAATTTTATAATGTTCAATTTTTAATTTTGAGTAATTATATAAAAGACACAAATGTTTAAATCATTCAATTTAGCATTTGGGTTATTGTGTTAAAAGGTCGCTGGGGAGCGACCTTTTATTTTTTGCCTCTAAGTTCATGCTGCTTTGCAATTCGATAGCATTCCCTTTTTAAAACTGCATTTGACAGGATTCCAGGAATATACAAACAGCGGAACAATAATTTACAAAAGCAAACAGATAAGTAAACTTACATCATAATGGTATTGTTGAAACATTATGCTGTCTTAGGTGTAACTGTGTAGATGGTTTATGCGTCATAATATAGAACTTAAATAACAATAAATATGAGAAAAAAGATATCTATTTTTCTGTTTCTATTCTGTTTGATCTATTTGCAGGGAAATGCTCAAACAGACTCTATTACAATCTCTGGAATAGTAAGCGATTTTGAAGGTCAGCCTGTTGACGGCGCTCTTGTAGAAATCAAACACTCGAATTTTAAAACTGCCTACGAAACCCTAACCGATAAGAAAGGACATTACCGTTTAAGAGTTTCGAAAGGGAAGTACCTTGCTTTGGCTTCATTAAAAATGTCGGAGTATCCGGTTGCAGGATCCATTTTACCAAAAGATGATCAAAGATTGGAGTTTTGGGCGTGGAATCTTATTGCCGAGGAAGATATGCTTTTAAATATTAAATATCATAGACTTGAAGTTTATGGTGTAAATGTTTTCAGAGTTCAAGGGGCGCATCCTGGCTATACCATTTACTGCAGACCTATGAGCTTAACAAGAGGCTTTTCTGAACCAGATAAAGATTTGAACTTCGTGGATCTTTGTCCACCTCCAGAGGAGTTAGAGGTAACTGTTAAGATAAATGGAAGTCCTGTTAAAGTTAATATGAAAGAAAAAGTGAAAGAGTATGTTTCTAATGGAATTTGTTATGCTTATTTATTACATGTAGATCTGCCATCAGAACCAGTTAATAAGAATTACAATATCTTCCATATAGAGATGACCGATTTAAAAAATGGAGACAAAGGAGAAGCGGTGTGTTTTAAAAAGAAACCTGATTATCAATAAATCAGATAAGGTTTTGTGTGAGTTATGGCAGGGAACTATTACGCTCCCAATAACTGTAGGGAGTGCCATAACTCATACAATCTTTAGTTGGATATCTTTTTTTCGATACTTAATATAGCTTAAGAAAATAATATACATGAAATGAACTTTGGTCTAGTAAACTTTATTTGCTTGTAGCTTTCTTCGCTTTTTTTCTTCTCGCAATCTTTTTCTTTCTTCTTTACGGAGCTTTCGCTTGATTTGCCTTTTCTCTTTTGCCAACATCGATTCACGAATGGCATCTCCTGTATCAATGGCAGAGGTTGTATTGCTTCGACTCGAATTGTAGTCTTGTGCTCGTGTAGCTCCCTGATTTGGATCACCTCCAACAGCATTTACATTATTACTTCTGCTGGAATTGTAATCCTGTGTATCTACCGTTTTTTTGTCATCCTCCTCTTTCTTGTCTTCTTTGGCGGAAGTAGTATTGCTACGGCTCGAATTGTAGTCCTGCGCTCGTGTAGCTCCCTGATTTGGATCACCTCCAACAGCATTTATATTATTGCTTCTGCTGGAATTGTAATCCTGAGCATCTACTGTTTTTTGGTCATCCTCCTCTTTCTTGTCTTCTTTGGCGGAAGTTGTATTGCTACGGCTCGAATTGTAGTCTTGTGCTTTGCTTCCCGATGTTTGCCCAACATGACCACCGCCACCACTTATTCCCCCTTCATACATGGGATTATTTCCCTGCTGTCCCGATTGCTCATGCAAAGGGTTGTTGTTGTGTCCTCTTTCCTGGTACATGGGATTTTCTCCTTTGTTTTGATTGCCTTGGTACAAAGGATTAGAGCTTCTTAGATTGGGATGATTGCCCAGTTTTCCAATGCTAATGCTTACACCAAAATTCACATTCAGGCTGTTGAAATTAAAACTGTTGCTTGTGGTTGGAATTTCGCTTGCCAAATCAGGATCAATTCTTCCATCGGCACCCATGGCTTTCGAAATGTCTTTGGTGTGGTAGCTTACATCTCCATTTAATGCAGTGGCATATTCACCGCTCACAAATAATTGTATTCCTTTACAAAGTTCGGTATTCACTTTTGCGCCAATTCGTGCACTTAAAGCTTTAATGCTTTGTTGCTTCAAACTCCAGGTAGTGATATCGGTATTGGGATATTGTTGTGCAATTTCTGGTGTGCTGTTTACACTTAAACCTGTTCGTCCATATAATATTACCGATAGCTTATCGCTTCCAAAACTAAACTGAGGTCCCAGGTCGAAGCCCAGGCTTCTGAATTGTCTGCGAGTGCCTTGTGTCTGTCCAAACTCTTCTTTAACGTTAAAGGAGGAATGCTTTACACCCATTGCCAATGATAGTTTGGGACAAAAGCTCTTGCTAACGGACAATTCGTTATTGAATCCATCTTCAACGAGATCTTTAAAATCGCCATTGGGCAAACTGATTCCATTTACAATTTCTAAAGAAAGATTTTGGTTTTGTCCATAAGAGAAATGAATGGCAATAAGGCATAGGAAACAAATGATGGTTTTTTTCATGTCGAATACAATTGGTGGATAGTTGATTGACTGGTATCAAAAAGATACGAAAATTTTAATAAAAGATAAATTGGTCTTTTATTGATGATTTTAATTTCATGATGCGCCTTCAAATTCATGCTGAATTACTCCTTGTTTGGCACAATATGTGATATGTAAGCCATGTTGAAAAATAAAAAATCACATAAAATACAACGCACATGAAACGTATTATTGTTATTGTTTTTGCCATGTTTATTGGCTTTAATTTAAGTGCACAGGCCCAAAAGAATTTTATCGATCAGAACTACATAGAGGTAAAAGGCGTAGCTAAGTTGGAAATTGCTCCCAATGAGATATTTGTAAATATTGTTTTGGATGAAAAGGATACCAAAAACAAGGAGAGCATTGAACAATTAGAACAGAAAATGTTTATAGCTCTGGAAAAAGCAGGTGTAAACCTTGAAAAACAACTTTCGGTTTCCGATTTCAGCAGCAATTTAAAATTTCACTTTTTTAAAGGTTCGAATGTGCTTAAAGCTAAAAAGTATGAGCTTTTGCTTCACGATTCTCATACACTTGCTCAGGTATATGTAGAATTGGAGAAGATTAAAATTTCTAATATCAATATTCTGAGAGTAGATCATTCTGAGATTGAAAAGTACCGCCAGCAAGTAAAAGTGAATGCCATTAAGGCCGGAAAAGAAAAGGCCGAAGCATTAACGGAAGCCATAGGGCAGAAAGTGGGGAAGGCCATTTACATCAATGAAAATGCTACTCATTACAGAAATGATTATGCCAATACAGCCATAAGAATTAGAGGAACTTCTTCTTTGGCAAAAATGAAAACTCCTGATTTGGATTTCCAGAAGGTAAAATTGGAATACTCGGTACAATTGCGCTTCGAGCTGTTGTAAGATTTATCTAACAAGATATTTAACCATGGATTCTACAGATTTAGAGAGAGAATGGAGGACTCGATCTAAACATTGTGTTCCATGGTTATTTGTTTTCATTCATTGACTTTTTCCTAACATTTCTTCAATAAATGATTTTTTTGTTCTTTTGTGGTGAATTTTAATCAACGAAGAACAATGACCAAGATTTTATCATATATCCTAACTACAATATTCTACATCTTATTTTTCTTACTGCTTGTATTCTTTCACCCAATCCAGGTGATTAGTTTAAAGCTGTTTGGCTACAAAGCGCATAAGAATTCTGTGGATGTTCTTAACTTTTTCCTGATGAGATTGGTAGGCATTCTTGGAGTTAGAATAACCTACGAAGGCAATGTTGATTTTCCAACGGATCGTCCCTTGATCATTGTATCAAACCATCAAGGAACCTACGATATTCCTCCAATTGTATGGTTGTTTAGAAAATACCACCCAAAGTTCATATCCAAAAAAGAGTTGGCTAAAAATATTCCAAGTGTGTCTTACAATTTGCGTCATAGTGGTGCTGCTTTAATCGATAGGACTAACAGAGCACAGGCAATTCCTGAGATTCACAAATTGGGAAAACTGATTGCCAGGAACAATTATGCTGCTTGTATTTTTCCGGAAGGAACCAGAAGCAAAACCGGGAAGATGAGAAAATTTAAATCGGGAGGGATCGAAACACTTCTTGATGCTGCTCCGAATGCGCTGATCGTGCCTTTTGCCGTTGATGGAAATTACAAGATAGAGCGCAGAGGGATGTTTCCCCTTTGCATTGGACAGAGAGTAAAATACAGCATTTTGACTCCAATTGAAACGGAAGGGAAATCGGCTGCTGAGATTACAGATGAGGCAGAAAAAGTGATTCGTAAGAAGTTAAATCAGTTGTAGTATGCAAAAAGATTCTGGTAAAACCGCTTTGGTAGTTGAAGGAGGAGCCATGCGAGGCATTTTTGCTGCTGGTGTATTGGATGCTTTCATGGAGCAGTCCTTTCTTCCTTTCGATATGGTGATTGGCGTGTCGGCAGGTTCGATTAATGCAGCTGCTTATCTGGCAAATCAGCATGGAAGAAACTATAAGGTTTTTACCGATTACTCTTTACGACCGGAATACATTAGCTGGAAGAAATTCTTGCGTGGAGGACATTTAATGGATCTGGATTGGTCCTGGGATATTACCGGAAGGGAATTGCCCATAAATGCAGATTCGCTTTTCAAGAAAAACATTGACTTTGAAATAGGAATTACCCGTAATAGTGATGGCAGTTCCAAGTTTATTCAAGCAAGCCCAGAGAATTTGAGTGATGTGATGAAGGCCAGTTGTTCTGTACCTTTGTTCTATCGAAATTTTCTGAAAGTAGATGGTGAAATTGTTGCGGATGGAGGAGTGTCAGCACCCATTCCTGTTGAGCGCGCCATTGAAAAGGGTGCCACCAAGGTTATGGTCATCCGATCGAGAAAGAGTGATTATCGCATGAAGAATGGAAATGAAAATAAGTTGTCACGATTTCTGTTCAGAAAACATCCGGGTTTGGCAAAAGCCATTCAAAAACGCCCTGATACCTACAATCAAACCATTGAGTTGATCAACCATCCTCCCGCAGGAGTGGAAATTATTGATATTTGTCCGGCAGATTCTTTTTCTACCAAGCGATTCACACAAGACAAAGAGATTCTGGATAGGGATTATAAACTTGGCAAAGAGCAAGGAATTGAAGCCATTGAAAGGTGGTAAGCTTCAGTTGTTCGTTGCGTTTGAATATTGAACTCAAAAAAAATCTCATTATTTTAAAAAGTAGATTAAACCTTTTGGTAGTTTGTGTGTCTATACTTCGACATAAGGTCGAAACAGGCATTTGTTTCATCGGGTAAATGTTAATAAATATCTAAAAAACTAGATGGGTATATGTTTATCCAATAAGGAATCGTAAGTTTGTTTGGACACAAAAAAAAACTTAACCTACTAACATGAATAGATTATTACTATTGTTAAGCTTTGTTTGCTTGGCAATGTTTTCAAAAGCAGTTGAACCTGCTGTAAAACCAGAAATTCAAGGGGGAATTATCAAAGGAGTTGTGAAAGATCAGGCATTGGAAATTCCGGTCGAATATGCAACAGTATCGGTTTACTCCATGGCAGATTCAACTTTAATTGATGGTACCATTACCGATGCAAAAGGAGCTTTCTCCTTAAAAAAATTAAAACCAGGTAGCTATTTTGTTGAAGTATCTTTTATTGGTTACAACAAAGCTGCGGTTCGAAATATCCCCATTAGCAAAAAACGCAAAGTGATCGATCTTAAAACGGTTTCTCTACGTCAGTCCACCGAGTCGCTGGATGAGGTTACTGTTACTACAGAAAGAATTCCGGTTCAATATCAAATCGATAAGAAGGTAATTCCAGTGAGTCGACAAATTACTGCAGCAAGTGGTAATGCTGTTGATGTGTTGGAAAATGTTCCATCGGTTAGTGTAGATATAGAGGGAAATGTAAGCTTGCGTGGAAGTTCGAACTTTACCGTATTGGTGGATGGCAAACCTTCTATTTTGGATGCTGCGGATATTTTAGAACAAATGCCTGCCAGCATGATTGAAAATATTGAGATCATTACCAATCCTTCTGCCAAGTACGATCCGGAAGGAACAGCGGGTATTATAAATGTAATCACCAAGAAGAATAAATCCAATGGAATTGCCGGAGTAGCCAATTTAAATTTAGGGACCCAGAACAATTATGGTGGAGACGTTTTACTTACATACCGAAAGAAAAAGCTAAATCTTAATTTTGGTATTGATTATGGAAAACGAGGTTTTAAAGGATCAACTGAGTCAGTAAGAAGAAATACTCTTAATGGAATTACGAATCATATTTTGTCGGATGGTGATACGCAGCGAGAGAGATTGTCATATGGAATTCGTACAGGCCTTGATTATGACATTAATGAGAAGAATCAAGTTTCTTTTGGATTTAGATTGGGTAACAGAGAAATGGAACGAAAATCTATTTTAGATTATGAAGAATTTGTAGAAGGCGAAGATTCGGAATTTTATGACAGTAAAGATTTTTGGAGTCGTGATATGAGTTTTATCAATTCCAATTTATCGTATACTAAGAAGTTTAAAGGCAAGGGACACCAATGGGCAAATCAAATAACTTTTTCTCGCAGAGGAAGTGGTGATGAAATATCCACAAATGAATTAAAGTCAGGGACCGAGTTAAAAAGTGGACAAATTTCTACTGAAGAGGGGCCCGGAGAACGTTGGGAATTTCGTTCTGACTATACTTTACCATTAGGAGAAGACAGTAAGTTTGAAATCGGATATCAAGGTCAGGTAAGATCTAGTGACGCCATAACGATGCAAGAAAACTATAACCCAGATAATGGTTTATATGAATTGATTAACAATCATGATGTAACATACAAGAGAAGAGTTCATGGGGTTTATTCTACTTATGCTTCTAAAGTTGGTAAGTTTGGATATCAACTGGGATTTAGAACAGAATACACTGATCGTGAAATTACTTTTGATAACAATCCTGATAAATTCACAATTAAACGTTGGGATTTCTTCCCTACCATCCATACTCAGTTTGATTTGGGTTCAAAGAATCAAATCATGGCTAGTTATACAAGACGAATTCAAAGACCAAGAGGATGGTATCTAGAACCTTTTAGAACAAATACAGATGCATTTAATGCAAGATCAGGTAATCCGGACTTGAAGCCAGAATACATAGATTCATATGAGTTAGGATACATGAAGAGATTTGGTGATCAAGCTATTTCCTTTGAGGTATATCATAAACGTACTGATAATAAATTGGAAAGGGTAAAAGCATTGGATAAGGATGGTATAATGGTTAGCACTCCTGAAAATGTTGGTAAAGATTATTCTACCGGTTTAGAAGCAACACTTAATTTATCCTTCGCCAAATGGTTTAAAAACGATTTAATAGGTACTGTCTATTATTACAAAGAAGAAGGTGACTTTACTACAGAAAATACTCAGGGAGAGATGGTGATTCAAGATTTCTCAACAGATAGTTACAACTGGAGTTTAAGGAATAATATGACTTTTATTATTAATCCAAAAACAAGATTTCAGTTAAATATTAACTACCGTTCTCCAACTGATTGGGCTCAAGGAAAGCGTGAAGGGTTTGTAATGGCAACAGCTGCAATCAAAAGAGATTTTTTCAAACGTAAACTTTCGGCAACTTTAACAATGAGAGATTTGTTTGGAACATTTAAGCATGAAAGCGAAGTGTTTGGACCTGATTTCTATACATCTTCTCAGTTCAAAATGGATTACCCATCATTCCGTTTTAACTTGAGTTACAAGATTAATAATTACAAGAAAAAGAGAGGTTCAAGAGGTAGCAACGGAGGAGTTGATACCGAAGATTTTGAGATGTAGTATAAACTGATATAAAAGAAACTCACGGATTAATTTTCGTGAGTTTTTTGTTTTATGCTATTTTGTGGTGATTTACGAAAGTATGATGAAAGGGAAAGAGATGAAATATATAGGAGCACACGTAAGTACAGCAGGAGGTGTTGAGAATGCACCTATTAACGCAAATAAAATAGGTGCAAAGGCATTTGCTTTGTTCACAAAGAACCAAAGACAGTGGAATGCTAAACCATTCACAGAGAAGAATATTCAGGAATTCAAAGCAAACTGTGAAAAGTATGCTTATGGTCCTGAGCAGATTCTTCCGCATGATAGTTATCTTATTAATTTGGGGCACCCGGATCCTGTGGCACTGGAGAAATCACGAGCTGCCTTTTTGGATGAGATGCAAAGGTGTGAGCAATTGGGATTGAATCGCCTGAACTTTCATCCCGGAAGTCATTTAAAGAAAGTATCGGTTGGTGAATGTTTGGCTACCATTGCAGAATCGATAAATGTTAGCTTGAATCAAACCAATGGTGTTTGTGCTGTAATTGAAAACACTGCAGGACAAGGAAGCAATTTGGGATTTACCTTCGAGCAAATTGCAGAAATCATCCATCAAGTGGAAGACAAAGAAAGGGTAGGCGTATGTATCGATACCTGTCATGCTTTTACGGCAGGTTATGATATTTCTTCGGCAGAAGGTTTTCAAAAAGTCTTTGATGATTTTGAAAGAATCATTGGCTTTAACTACTTAAAAGGAATGCACCTGAATGATTCTAAAAAGGAATTGGCAACTCGAGTGGATCGTCACGAAGTAATTGGAAAAGGCTTCATCGGTTTGGATGCCTTTAAATGCTTAATGAATGATAGTCGATTTGATGGGATTCCAATGGTTTTGGAAACACCGGATTCAGACAATTGGGCAGAGGAAATCAAATTGCTTTACTCGCTTGCAGAATAGTTTGTCAGCTTTGGATGGTTATACCATTTATATATCGGTATTAGTGGTGAATTAATGTGGAAACCACAATAAATACTCCTGTAACGATATTGATTCCAATTACCATTTTTCGAAATTTTTCGGGCTCTACCTTACCCGAAAATTTTGAGCCCAAATGCGATCCAAAGAATAGAATCGGTAAGCAAAACAAAGCCAGGTTTACCGATTCTGTTTCAATCATTCCTTTCATTACAAAAGCAGCAGTAGTAAAGAAAGAAGAGAATGTGCTGAACCAGGCAAAAACACCACGGAAGTGATCTTTGGAGTATCCTTTTCGATTCATGGCAATTACCAGCGGAGGCCCACCAACCGAAATACAAGAGCCTAGAATTCCACTGATGAAACCCGCGAAAACAATTGGATATTTGCGAAAGCGTTTGGCTAAGCGTACTTTGCCCAACATTCTAATTGAGAAAATGATGACCAAAATTCCAGTAATCAGGCGCAGGTTCTCGCTGCTTACAAATTCCAAGGCATAAACGCCCAGCGGAATTCCACCCAAACTTGCCAGAAACATTGGAATAAACAGCTTTGCCTTTATTCTTTCTTGTAGCTTGAATAGAATGACCAGACTGGTTATCAGATTGAACAAACTCATTGCCGGAACCAAAACTTGCATTGGAAATATCAACGAAAGAAAAGGAACCGCAAGCAGTGCAAATCCAAAACCAGTCATCCCTTTAATGAATGCTGCCGATAGAATTACAATGCTGCAAAGTACAATTTGAATAAGTGTTATATCATGCATGGTTTCGCAAGTTATACCAATTGTATATCAAAATGATTGATAAGATCGTTTTGCTTATTACAATGGTTAATGCCGATACAGAATCACAGATTGATTTTATATCAATAGTTTTGATTCGTAAATCGGTATTATTCAGTCATTATCACTTGCAAAGTTAGCAGAAGAACATTATTAATAAAACTTGTTTATGGATGTTGTATAGCTTCTTTTAGAAATGGGAATAAAGTGTGAATTTGAATGGCAATGTTGGTCATAAATAGTTTCACAGAAATTGCTAAAAGAATAATACCAAACACTTTACGAAGTATGTGAATTCCACCATCGCCAAGAACTCTTTCAACCAGGTTGGTTGATTTTAGTACCAGGTAAACAAAGGCCAGATTCAGAATAATGGCTGCAACAATGTTTTCCACAGCATACTCGGCACGCAATGCCAAAACCGTTGTAAACGATCCTGCACCTGCAACCAAAGGAAAAGCAATAGGAACAATTGAAACACCACTTGGACCATCGTATTTTATAATTTCAATTCCCATTACCATCTCAGCTCCCATAATAAATAGAATAATAGAACCTGCAATGGCGAAACTTGAAATATCGACACCGAAAATTCCCAAAAGTTTCTCACCAAGGAATGTGAAAATGATCAAGACGATTAAGGCTACCAAGGTTGCTTTTAAAGCTTCAATTCTTCCACCTTTTTTCTTTAAATCTAATATAATTGGGATAGATCCGATAATATCGATAACTGCAAAAAGTACCATAGAGGCGGAAACGATCTCAAGAAAATTTAGATTCATCGCAATAGAGTTTAATTGGTTAATAGTAAAATGTTAATGGTAAACTTACAATATTTTTATTATCAAGTTAGACTGAAAATTGGAAAATATGTATGAATACCGACAATTAAAGGTTAAAAATTTCACAAGAAACAAATAGTAATGTGAAATATTATTTCATTTCGCGAAGATATGTTTTTTTTACATTAATCAGATACAAAAAAAAGAGTTTTCCGAAGAAAACTCTTTCCATGTAATTGTTCCGTATTTTTTATTTCTCTTTTAACTCTTCTTTGGGGATGAAATTCAGTGAAATACTGTTTACACAATGGCGCGTATTCTTTTCTGTAAATCCTTCGTTAAGAAAAACATGCCCCAAATGGCCGTCGCAGTTGGCGCAAACAATTTCGGTTCTCCTACCATCGGCATCAGGAATTCTTTTTACTGCACCTTCAATTTCATCGTCGAAACTTGGCCAGCCACAGTGCGACTCAAACTTATCAGAGGAATTGTATAATGCCGCATTGCATTGCTTACAGGTATAAACCCCTTCTGCTTTATTCTTTAAATATTTTCCCGTACCAGGATATTCCGTTCCTTTATGAATGATTACCCTTTTCTCTGCTTCGGTAAGGGTGTTGTATTTGTCTTTTGTCATTGCTTTTTGTGCGTTTAGGTTATGAGCTGTAAAAATGAATATACCAATTAATATTATTGCTTGCTTCATATCTTTTCAGTTTGATTACTATTTTGTTTGCTGATTCACATTTTGAATGGTTTCAACAATTAGATCGGGTCGAGACCAAGGTACGAAGTGATCCAAATCGTCCAATAAAATGGAATTGATATTGCTATGATATTTCTGATAATAATCTAAAGTTCTAAAGGGAACCAAAATGTCTTTCTTGCCCTGTATATAAGTTGTTGGAACATCAATCGCCGAAATGTGTGATTCATTTTTCATCAGGCATCCTGATAGATCCATCATTTCTTTGTTGCTGTTTTTCAATTCGTGAGGTAATATTCTTTGTGGAATTCCTCCCGCAGCCAAAATATTGTACCATTTGGCTTCCTGGTATTCAGGAGACAAACATGGTGCTACGTAAATAGCGTGTTTTATTTTATCTGGATAATCAATTAAAAGTTGTTCTAATACAGCACCTCCAAACGAATGCCCCAATACAATTATCTTTTCATCTTTTTGCGCGTAATGTTCCAGGATTTTTGCAGCAACTCTGGCTTGGTTTGACAAACTTCTCATGGCAGGAACACTTGTTTTGCCATAACCCGGTCTATCGAAAGAGATTAGACAGAATTGCTCACGCAGTTCCGCATCAGCAAATACTTTTTTAAAATCAAACCAATATCCCGGAGAGCCGTGAATAAATAATACTTTGGGAAGTGATAAATCACCAATGTGTTTGGTGTGGATGGAGTAATTTCCAAAACTTACAAATTCTGTTTTTGGAACAACATTGTAAGTCAGTAATTCGTCGATTACGTTTTGATCATTAAAGGTAGATCGCATTTTTTGGAGAAGGAAGATTGATGCACCTGCAATAATCACAATTGCTATGCTCAACACGATAAATACGCTTTTAATCTTTCTTCTCATATCACCCTTAACTCTTAAAATTCAGACAGTAAATAAATAAAATACTTTTTTGTCTGAATTACAAGAGTAAGAATGTTATAAAATCTTAAATAATTGTAGATTTTGTGTTTTTACTGAAGATGTTTGTTAATCAATTTAATTAGAACATCTTTTTTTACTGGTTTAGCAACGTAGTCATCGCAACCATTGTCTAATGATTTCTTTTTATCACCCAACAAAGCAAATGCAGTTTGAGCAATAATTGGAAGATCTGGTCTTATTTTTTTGATTTCTTTTGTTGCTTCGTAACCATTCATCAATGGCATTTTAATGTCCATCAACACCAAATCTATTTTTGCATTCTTTTGGCACAGTTCAATTGCCTCCACACCATTGCTAGCAACAATTACCTTACAATTAATTTGATGCAGTAATTCTTCGAAGTAGATGCGGTTAAATTCTTCATCCTCTACAACCAGGATTGTTTTGTTTTTGAGTTTACTCATTTTGGAGTTGTTTATTCACCCTCTAAAATAGTTTTTCTGATTGATGTAAAGAAATATTAATCAAAAATTCTTTAAGAATTTGAACAGTTTCTGTTTTTGGGATTTAAAAGATGCTTTATGCTTGATTATTGTATTTTTTTTATCGACAAATATCTTTTTTACATATAATAAAATCATAATAAATTAGGAAGTAAAGAATCGCTCCTATAAACTTATAATTCTTTAATTGAAGGCAAACATTATAAAAATAGAATATGTATGTCTTGGATTGGTTCAAAAAGTTGAATTTTCAATTGATCTAATGTTTCCATTAAAGATACTCATAATAATGATAGGTAGTAATTAGAGCTTTTGGTTTTAACATGTTCAGGATATGATGAGGATCAGATTCAAAAATGCAATTTGTTTATAAGTTTTTAATCTTATTAAAATAGGATCATATTGGGAATTTCTCTATCTTAGAAAGAAACATAACAATTAAATCTAAGCTTATGACTGATGGAAATAATTTAGTTTGCGTATTTACCGGATCATTAGTAGATGTAAAATATTATAAGGAGAGATTGGAGGAAGTAGGGATTCCTTCTTTGTGGAAAGATGAATTTAGTTCCGGTACATTGGTAGGAATGGGTGGAACGCCTGATAATGTGGATCTTTTTGTAGATGAAGAGTATGAAGCAAAAGCTCGGAATTGCATTGCAAGTTTTCAGGATCAATAAAGGTGTTGACAAATTGTAAATCTACTTAAATGAGGAAGGTATTTGTATTGACATTATTCGTAATGTTGAGTGGGGTGATAATTGCCCAGGAGAAAGATCCAATGGTAACCGACAGGCCAGGAACGGCAGAATCGGCGAGTGTTATGCCTGTAAGAGGATTTCAGGTAGAATCGGGATTTGCTTTCGAGAAGGTGAGTTCTGATATTGATTTTGTCACTTTCAACAGCACTTTGTTAAGATATGGATTGGTTGAAAATATTGAATTAAGACTAGGGGTTCAATATTTAGGCTTTTATTATTCCATGGATGGCCTGGATATTGATGAAACAGGCTTTGGTCCATTAACATTGGGTGCAAAATTTCTATTGCTTGAAGAGAGTGAGGGGAATCATCCTCAATTGGCGCTTCTTTCTACTTTTTCGGTTCCAAAATCGGGAACTTCGGCCTTCGAGAATGAAAACCTGGGAGCTGATATTCGATTGAATGCAGATTATACCATAAGTGATGCCATGACTTTAGGAGGTAACCTTGGTGTAATATGGAGTGGAATAGAAGGACAAGACTATGCAGTTTGGATGTATGCGGCAGTTATCGGTTTGACTTTATCAGATAAGCTTGGAGCATATGCAGAATTGTATGGCTATTTGCCAGGAGAAGGAAAGAATGATCATCGATGGGATGGTGGACTTACTTATGCAGTTACAGAGGATTTACAATTGGACTTCTCCACTGGAATTGGCTTGAGTAAGGTTTCCCCGGATTTTTTTATTAGTTTAGGCTTATCAATAAGAATGCCTTAACAGGTAGTTCATTACATCAATTCAAAATAAGGCTTGATCAGTTTACTGGTCAGGCTTTTTTTTGAAAGTCTTAAAAAATTTGAATAGTGAAAAAGTAGAAATGGTTTGAAATTCAAAGCTTAAAGTGCAGATCCAAAACATTGCCTTGGATTTACCTTTGATATATAGCGGTTGTAGAGACAGCATGAATGCTGTCTTTACTAATGTGTTCTATTGATACCCCCTCAAAACAGGTCTATTTGTTATTCCGCTAAGGTTCGGGAAATTAAAAATTTGGAATCTTCTTCAGCTGTAAGTCCATGCATTTGTCCTTTCTCGAAAGAGAAGAAGTCGTCTTCTTCAATGGCATAAATTGTACCTTCAATATCGAAAGTTAGTTTTCCTTTAATCAGGTAAAGACCTGCATTGGCAGGTGCAGGTTGTGGAGGGATTTCCATTCCTTTTTCAACACTTACAATAAGACTTTCGAATTGAGAGTTGGAATAAACCTGTTCTTTCTGGATTTTAGAGATTTCGATTGTTGAGGATAGCTTTTTTACTAACATAGCTTTTGTGATTAGGATTTATTGCTTGAAAATAAGTATTTTCCTTAATTGAAACCAAAACTATTCTAAAATATGAAATTGACGATAGGAAAAGCAATCTATCTTCTGTTGATTGGTGTAACGATAACAGCTTGTAATTCAAAAGTTGATGTGGAGGCATGCAAGCAGGCCATGCTTAAGACAGATCAGGAATTCTCAGATTACTCGGAAAAACACGGAATGAAAAAGGCCTTCTATGTTTTTGCACATGATTCGGCCGTAATCTTGAGAGAAAATTCTTATCCCATTATGGGAAGGGAAGCCATAAAAAAGCGATTCTCTCAGACAAATGATTCTTTGTTTAGTTTGAGCTGGAAACCTTCTTTTGCAGAGGTTGCCCAATCGGGTGATTTGGGTTATACCTACGGAATCTATCAATTCACTACTCCTGATACCATTACGAAAGGCACTTATGTATCCATTTGGAAAAAAGGAGCGGATGAAAAATGGAAATATGTTTTCGATTCAGGAAATCAAGGTTTGGGCAAAGATTAGTTGATCTGTTGCTTTTGTCTGGTTCCTCTGATCATGGAAATGGTATAAAGAATCAAAGCAAACCAAATCAATGAAAATGCAATGATTTGTTCTCTTTTAAAAGCTTCCTCGTACACAAATACCCCGATTAAAAGCATTAGGGTAGGACCAATGTATTGCATAAAGCCAATGGCCGATAATGGAATGCGTTGCGCTCCTTTGGCAAACCAATACAATGGCAAGGTTGTTACAATACCAGTGAGTATTAGATAAGCGTCGGTAGAGAAATTGCCAGAGAACAAAGCTCCGCTATGATCGAAAAGTTTCCAAAAAATAAAGCCAGCGGCAAGAGGAGCCAAAATAAAAGTTTCGACAGTAAGAGCCGGAATGGCTTCGATACCTGCCGTTTTTTTCACCAGTCCGTAAAAACCAAATGACAAGGCCAGAATGATGGCAATCCAAGGAAAACGACCATAGTCAATGGTTAGGTAAATTACCGAAATGGAGGCGATGATTAAAGCAATTATTTTAAGGGTATTCAAGCGCTCTTTTAGTATGATCATGCCCAATAGAACATTCACAATGGGGTTGATGTAATAACCCAAACTGGCCTCTACAATTTGATTGATATTTACCGCATAGATGAACAATCCCCAGTTGCCGCCAATTAATAGGGAGGAGACAATCAGACTGTTTCGTGTTTTTTTCTGCTTGAGCAGTGCAATGATGTTCTTCTGTTTCTTAACCAGAATGAATAGCAAGAGGAAAACGAAAGACCAAAAAATGCGATGGGCCAATACTTCCATAGCGGGAATATCGCTCAACAGCTTCCAAAACAAAGGCAATATGCCCCAGGCAAAAAAGGCTTGCAATGCATAAATGTATCCTACCGTGTTGTTCTTGCTGTTTTCCATACGAATTGACTTTGGATTGCCGCAAATGTAAGGAAATTATGCATCGGATTTTGCCATGATCAAAATTTGATATGAAGAAAGATTGGGAATGTTGCCTGAAAGGCAAATATCATATAGCCCAGGGGAAGGGAGCGAAGCGACTGCCGCCCTGGGGTAATGGATTGCAATAAATCGTCGCAACAGGTAAGTTGTTTTGTGGGGCGGATTTTATTGCGACGGAAATGAATTGTTCTTTAAAGAAATTAGATTGAGCGAAAATAGAAATAGATAGAGCGAAAAAGAGAGTCTGTTCATTAAAGTGTGTCAAGTAAAAGTTTAAGAAACAATTAATAACTTGATACAATGGATGGAAAAGATTTCAATTACAAAGAATTTGAGAAGGAAGCTTTAGAAGGTCTCAAGTCAGGAA
>Ga0209379_10000588_pt1 | contig 28781 bp, 28 predicted proteins | sample tdDd001_FD_187124 | JGI IMG/M metagenome (GOLD analysis project Ga0209379, IMG submission 187124) | Marine sediment microbial communities from the Atlantic coast under amendment with organic carbon and nitrate - tdDd00.1 (SPAdes)... | ecosystem: Environmental > Aquatic > Marine > Coastal >...
CCAATCAGGAACTGCTTGATGTAGACATGCTGATCCTCGACGAAGTGTGCGTAAATGAAACCGTTTTAAAGAAGAACGCACAAAGCTGGCTGGGTAATCTGCTTAGGCAGCGCCTGGTTAACAAGAAAAATTGTATCTTGATCACCAACCACTCTCTGGGCGATCTGGAACATGCACTTGGCCGTTACTGCTTTGAATCGATTAAAGAATACGACACCTACAAGGTCAAATTTTCAGGCCCAAGCCGTCGCACTGGCCTAACGCTGGACGAAGAAGACCTCAGTCCCAAGCAGCAGTATCAGCCAAACCAGGTACGCTAAGCTAGCATTAACAGCGTTAAGTCGATCTCCAGGCCCCTAGCACTCTCCTGAGCGTCTTGTGGGCCTCAGTTCCATTTCCCCATTTCCACCAAGAAAACGTGCTAGCGCTTTGTTTACACGGCCTGCCAGCTATCGAACAAGCAATACAGTTGTATAAATCAATATCTGCCTTTACGAATCTACCTAGCTACAACTATTACGTAAATCACCGTGAATTCAGGGTCTACCGCAATAAAATAATGACTTTCAGGCAATAAAACAGCGATAAAAACGTCATTATTTGCAATACAACATCACCGTTCTCAAAAATAGTGTTAAACCAACTACGATCTGATCTCGCGATCATTAGCGTGTGATCTGAATAACTCTTTTCCACACTCAGATCGCGCTACACACCGCGTAATATCAATATTGGTGCGATCTGATCACTGATCTATTCAACAACTTATCCCCAACTAGATCAAAGCTAGATCACTGCTGTGCATAACCTCTGCAGACTAGTTGTGTACAAGCTTTGATCTCAATTTTGATAAGATCGAGGAGTAATCTGATTGTGGATAAAAGCGCCCCTTATACACAGGATCACACTGTACTTGTGATCGGGGTATTCCAGATCTTATTGATCGCGTAACAATATGTAATTAAATGGGAAAAGGCGGTTATACACAGATCTGGTCTTGCTATATAAATATAAAAATAAAAGATCTATACAGATCCTTTCTAATAGATAGCCGATCGTGTTCTTGCATCACACAGAAAAAATGAAGAAAATTTAACCGTTTTCTTTATGCAATAACTCAGCTAAAATACGCGCCCTTTTTTCCCACGCTATGTTACGTAATTAGTGAGGTTACAATGTTTTATCAACAAGATTATGACGTCATCGTTGTTGGTGGCGGTCATGCAGGTACAGAAGCCGCATTGGCAGCTGCACGCATGGGCGTTAATACCTTACTGCTTACACACAACATAGAAACGATTGGCCAAATGTCATGTAATCCTGCCATTGGTGGGATCGGTAAAGGTCATTTGGTTAAAGAGATCGATGCATTAGGCGGCGCTATGGCGCTGGCGATCGATCAGGGTGGGATCCAATTTCGTACATTGAATTCAAGCAAAGGCCCAGCCGTTCGCGCAACCCGCGCCCAGGCTGACCGTACCCTGTATCGTCAGGCAATCAGAACCATCGTTGAAAACCAACCGAATCTGACGTTGTTCCAACAAAGCTGTGACGATCTGATCGTAGAAAACGATCGCGTATGCGGTGTAGTTACCCAAATGGGGCTGAAATTCCGTGCTAAAACCGTGGTATTAACGGTCGGTACGTTCCTTGGGGGCACGATCCACATTGGTCTGGAAAACTACAAAGGCGGTCGCGCAGGTGATCCGCCATCCATTGCCCTGGCTGACCGTCTACGCGCCCTGCCGTTCCGTGTGGACCGCCTGAAAACCGGTACACCAGCACGACTAGATATACGTACACTTGACTTCAGTGTGATGCAGCCGCAGCCAGGTGACGATCCTGCTCCGGTGTTTTCATTCATGGGTAACCGTGACATGCATCCACGTCAGATCCCGTGTTACATAACGCACACCAATGAACAAACCCACGAGATTATTCGTGGTGGTCTGGACCGCTCGCCCATGTATACAGGCGTTATTGAAGGCATTGGGCCACGCTATTGTCCGAGTATTGAAGACAAGATTAATCGCTTTGCCGACAAGTCATCGCATCAAATCTTTGTCGAACCGGAAGGACTAAACAGCGTTGAGGTATACCCAAATGGTATTTCAACCAGTTTACCGTTCGACGTGCAAATGGCATTGGTCCGCTCTATCCGCGGCTTTGAGAACGCGCATATCATTCGACCTGGCTATGCCATTGAATACGATTTCTTCGATCCGCGAGACCTCAAGCAAACGCTGGAAACCAAGTACATTGACGGTTTGTTCTTTGCCGGACAAATCAACGGCACTACCGGTTATGAAGAAGCCGGTGCCCAAGGGCTTATCGCCGGTGCTAACGCTGCACTGCAGGTACAAGACAAAGATCCCATGATCCTGCGCCGCGATCAGGCCTACATGGGGGTATTGATTGACGATCTGGCTACCATGGGAACCAAAGAACCTTACCGCATGTTCACCAGTCGTGCTGAATATCGTTTGTTATTGCGCGAAGACAATGCTGACATGCGCTTGACCGCCCTTGGCCGTGAAGCCGGGCTGGTGGATGACGCACGTTGGGCGTCATTCAATGCCAAGGTCGAAGCCGTTGAGCAAGAGCAACAGCGTTTGCGCGGTCAATGGGTGCACCCGGATCACAAAGCAGTGCCCGCGCTTAATACCTTGTTGAAAAACCCGGTAAGCCGTGAACATTCGCTGGAAGAACTGATTCGTCGTCCTGAAATGACGTATGCCGCACTGATGGACATTGAAGGCATTGGACCTGGTCTGGAAGACCCGATTGCGGCAGAACAGGTCGAGATTCAAATCAAATACGCAGGGTATATCGCACGCCAGCAGGATGAAATTGCCAAGACCCAGCGACACGAAAATACCTTGTTGCCCGCAGACTTTGACTACAGCAAGATTTCAGGTTTATCCAATGAAGTGGTGGCTAAGCTTACTGACGCTCGACCGGAAACGATTGGCAAAGCGGCGCGTATTTCCGGCATTACACCAGCAGCCATTTCATTATTGCTGGTGTATTTGAAGAAGCACGGTTTGTTACGCAAACACGAAAAGCAGTCCGCATAAATGAGTATTGATCATCAGGTTTTACATCAGATCCTGTCTGACGGTTTGTCGACAATGGATCTCACGCTTACCAGCGAACAACAGCAAAAATTAATTGATTACGTTGCGCGTATACACAAGTGGAATAAGGCGTTCAATCTGACCTCTGTGCGCGATCCCGAGCAGATGATGGTGAAGCATATCCTGGATTCCCTCGCTGTAGCACCGCACATTGACGGTGAAAATCTGATCGACGTGGGTACCGGACCCGGTTTACCCGGTATTCCGTTGTCGATTGTGTATCCGGAAAAGCACTTCACGTTACTCGATAGCCTCGGCAAGCGCGTGCGTTTCATGAAGCAATGTGCGTTCGAGATGAAGCTGGATAACATTACGCCAATTCAAAGCCGGGTTGAAGCGCATCAGCCCGAGCAGTACTATGATGCAGTGTTGAGCCGTGCCTTTGCGTCGTTAAAAGATATGTTGCACTGGTGTCAGCATCTGGTAGATTCAGAGGGTAAGTTTCTGGCTCTCAAAGGCCAGTATCCGGCAGAAGAAATTGCAGAGCTGGGCGATAATTTTGCTGTAACACACTCTGTAAAGCTTACCGTTCCTGGTCTGGAGGGTGAGCGTCACCTGCTAACCGTGCAAAAATCATAACTGGGATTAACCGTGGCTAAAGTCATTGCGATTGCAAATCAGAAAGGTGGTGTTGGTAAAACCACCACAGCGGTCAACGTTTCCGCGTCAATGGCGGCGACCAAGCGCAAGGTATTGTTGATTGACCTGGATCCTCAGGGCAACGCTACGATGGGAAGTGGCGTAGACAAATACGATGCGGATGCCACCAGTTATGAGCTCTTGATTGAAGATAAGCCGGTTGACGAAGTCATTATCAAGCAAACATCAGGCAAATATGATCTGATTGCTGCCAACGGAGATGTGACCGCAGCTGAAATCAAGCTCATGGAGCAGTTTGCTCGCGAAGTCCGTTTGCGCAATGCGCTGGCTTCAGTGCGCGACTACTACGACTTTATTTTTATCGATTGCCCACCGTCGCTTAACCTGCTTACGGTGAACGCGCTGGCTGCAGCCGATTCGATTCTGGTTCCCATGCAGTGCGAATACTACGCACTTGAAGGATTAACGGCGTTAATGGACACCATTCAAAAGCTGGCGTCTGTGGTAAATCCGGAACTGAAGATAGAAGGCGTGCTCAGAACCATGTATGATCCACGCAATCGATTAGCCAATGACGTTTCTGAGCAATTAAAACGCCACTTTGGTGAACAGGTATACCGCACCGTGATCCCTCGTAATGTTCGCTTGGCGGAAGCGCCGTCATTTGGTGCCCCGGCGATGTACTATGACAAGTCGTCTACAGGCGCAAAAGCCTACCTGGCCCTGGCCGGTGAAATTCTAAGACGACGCGATAAACACAGTGATATGCCTGCTAAGGCCAGTTAGTAAACACATACTCAGGCATTGAGGAAATTATGTCAGCAAAAAGAAGAGGACTCGGACGCGGTCTGGACGCATTACTTGCAACCAGTCAGTCAACATCCCGCCAGGACGAAGAAGCCGGCAACGCGCAAAAAAGCGAACTGCGTAAACTCCCCATTGAATTTTTGCAGCCTGGCAAGTACCAGCCGCGTAAAGATATGTCGCCGGAAGCGCTCGAAGAGCTGGCGTCATCTATCCGTTCACAAGGGGTTATTCAACCCATTGTGGTTCGCACCGTAGGCGAAAACAAATACGAAATCATTGCCGGTGAGCGTCGCTGGCGTGCTGCGCAACTTGCGCAATTGGATGTAGTACCGTGTTTGATTAAAGATGTCGCTGATGAAGCGGCTGTGGCTATAGCGTTAATTGAGAATATCCAGCGTGAAGATCTCAACGCCATGGAAGAAGCTCAGGCGCTGGAACGGTTAATGAACGAATTTGAGCTTACGCACTCTGAGGTCGCTGAAGCAGTAGGGAAATCACGTACCACCATTACGAACCTGCTACGCCTGAACAACCTAAACGATGACGTTAAATTGCTGGTTGAGCATGGCGATATCGAAATGGGACATGCGCGCGCCCTGCTGGCCCTCGATGGCGAAGCACAGTCTGATGCTGCACAGGTCGTTTCAGGGAAAGGGTTAACCGTCCGCGACACTGAAAAACTGGTGCGCAAGTTACTTGAACCCACGCCGCCCAAGCCAGAAAAGAAAATCGACCCTGACGTACAAAGTTTAATAGTGGAACTTTCTGAAAAAATGGGTGCGCAGGTGTCAATTGATCACAATGCCAAAGGAAAAGGCAAACTCACCATCAATTTCAATGATCTCGACCAGCTGGACGGCATTTTATCGCGCATCAAGTAGGTTGATACAGGCCTTACCAGATGCGCTTTTAAGACAATAGTCTTAGGTCCCCCCTGTTATATTTCTGATATTGGGCTGGTAAATTTTCAGAATAACCTTCAGAATGCCTTTTACAGTTGAATTTAATCGCCAAAACAGTATACTTCTGACGCTTTTTATTCAGTGATGGCGAGCGGGTTTTGCAAGCAGCTAAACGTATCGGTACTAAAGGTCAACATTTGGCACTCAAAGTACTACTCTTGCAGAGTTGCGCTGGTGTGGTTGCCTCTGGCATTGTTGCCATCCTGATGAGCCTGGACAGCGGCCTCGATGCGCTGGTAGGCGTTGTAGCGAATATTGTACCGGCTGGCATTTTTGCCTTTTTTGCATTCAGATTCGCCGGTGCATCCAAGAACGACTTGGTCGTGCGGAGTTTTCGCAAAGGAATAGCACTTAAGTTGTTGTTCACCTTTTTGATATTTGCTTGGGTATTTAAGCACACAAATGTGCAGGTGTTACCCTTGTTTATCGGCTACATTGTGACATTAGTCGCGCAATGGCCCGGAATGATTTATTTACATCGCGCGTAAGCAAACAACAAATAATTAATTACAACGCGATGATTGCCTGACCAACTGAACAGACGTTTTTTCGTCGGGCAGAGCACAGCATTTTTTAACTTTAGATAATTTGGGAAAAAAAATGGCAGCATCTGGTGGCGAACAAACCGTTAGCGGTTACATTCAACACCACTTGACCAATGCTACTGTTGGCGAAGGCTTTATGGCCGTTCACGTCGACACGCTGGCCTGGTCTGTGGGGTTAGGGATACTCTTCCTTTATCTTTTCCGTAAAGCAGCTAAGTCTATGACAGCTGGTGTACCTGGTAAGTTCCAGGCTGCGGTTGAGATCATCGTTGAGTTTGTGGATGACACAGTAAAAGGGACTTACCACGGTAAGAGCCCACTCATCGCACCATTAGCACTTACCATCTTTGTATGGGTATTGCTGATGAACCTGATGGACTTAGTTCCGGTTGACTTCCTGCCTTGGGCAGCGCAGCAAATTGGCGCAGCAATGGGCTATGATCCACATCACGTCTACATGAAAGTGGTACCTACCACTGACGTTAACATGACCTTCGCATTGTCGCTGGGCGTGTTCATTCTGATGATTTTCTACAGTATCAAAATCAAAGGTGTAGGTGGCTTCTTAAAAGAACTGTATGCCCACCCATTCAACACACCTTGGTTGTACTGGTTCAACTTTGTTTTGGAATTGGTATCGCTGCTGGCTAAGCCACTGTCGTTATCACTTCGTCTATTCGGTAACTTGTACGCAGGTGAACTTATCTTCATCCTGATTGCAGGCACGATGGGTCTGTGGCAGCTACCTCTGCACTTTATCTGGGCGGCATTCCACTTACTGGTTATTCCTTTGCAGGCGTTCATTTTCATGATGTTGACCATCGTGTATCTGAGCTTGGCCAGCGAAGAACATTAATTTTTGATTGACTAACTTTTTAATATTTAACTTCCAAACTTAAAGGTGAAAAAACTATGGAAATTTTAGGTAATCTGTACATTGCAGTTGGCATCCTGATCGGCCTGTGTGCATTAGGTCCTGCGATCGGTTTCGGTCTGCTGGGTGGTAAATTCCTTGAGTCTGCTGCTCGTCAACCAGAACTAGCACCAACACTGCAAGTTAAGATGTTCATCGTAGCGGGTCTGATCGATGCGATCGCGATGATCGGTGTTGCTATTGCCTTGTTCCTATTGTTCGTTGAAAGCGCAAAGTTTGCTGTTTAAGCACCGAATAACTTTTATCAACGAATAGAGGGGGAGCGGTTGTGAATATCAACCTTACTCTGATCGGCGAATTAATTGCGTTCATCGTTTTCGTGTGGTTCTGTATGGCGAAAGTCTGGCCACCGATCATGGCAGCAATTGAAGAGCGTCAGAAGAAAATAGCCGATGGGCTTGAAGCTTCTGAGCGTGCCGAGAAAGATTTAGAACTTGCTCAGGCGAAAGCCACTGAGCAATTGAAAGAAGCGAAAGCACAAGCAGCGGAAATTGTCGAGCAGGCCAAAAAGCGCGCCAATCAACTTGTTGATGAGGAAACGCAACGTGGTCATGCTGAGCGCGAAAAAATTATCACGCAAGGTTATGCCGAAATCGAAGCTGAACGCAATCGTGCCAAAGAGGAACTGCGTAAGCAGGTAGCAGCTCTGGCTGTTGCTGGTGCACAGCAGATCCTTCAACGTGAAATCGACGCCAGCGCGCAAAGCGACATTGTTGAAAAACTTGTCGCCGAGCTTTGAGATAGGAGATGAGCCATGTCTGAATTGACAACCGTAGCTCGTCCTTATGCTAAAGCGGCTTTTGATTTTGCTGTTGAGCATAACGCCATTGCACAATGGCAGGAAATGCTGGGCTTCGCCGCAGCGGTAGCGAGCAACGAGACAGTCAGTCAACTGTCTGGTGGTTCAATGGCCGCTGACAAGCTGGCAGACCTGTACATTAATGTATGTGGTGACTCGCTCGACACACATGGTCAGAACCTGATTAAAGTTCTGGCAGAGAATAAACGTTTAACTGCCTTGCCAGAGATTTCCGCGCTGTTTGACCTGCTGAAAGCAGAGTACGACAAAGAAATCGAAGTAGTTGTGACGTCGGCGTCTGAACTGACCGACACACAAACCACTAATCTGAGTGCATCGTTAGAAAAACGTTTGGCACGTAAAGTGAAGCTTATTTGTAACGTGGACCCTGCCCTTGTTGCCGGTATGGTAATTAAAGCCGGTGACACAGTCATCGATGGTTCCGTGAAATCTAAATTGAACCGTCTCGCAGACGCGTTGCAAGCATAACGGGGATAAGAGCATGCAACTTAATTCCACTGAAATTGCAGAACTGATCAAGAAAAGAATTGAACAGTTTGATGTAACCAGTGAAGCACGCAATGAAGGTACTATCGTCGCAGTAACCGACGGTATCATCCGCATTCACGGCCTGGCCGATGTCATGCAGGGTGAAATGATTGAGCTTCCTGGTGGTCGTTACGCGATTGCACTAAACCTTGAGCGAGACTCAGTTGGTGCAGTTGTTATGGGTCCTTACGCGGACCTGCAAGAAGGACAAAAAGTCCAGTCTACCGGCCGTATTCTTGAAGTACCGGTAGGTCGTTCACTGTTGGGTCGCGTTGTAAACACCCTGGGTGAGCCAATTGATGGTAAAGGTGCTATTGAAACCGACACTTATGAGCCGGTAGAGAAAATCGCACCAGGCGTTATCGAACGTCAATCAGTAGACCAGCCAGTGCAAACTGGTTATAAGTCTGTTGACGCGATGATTCCAATCGGCCGTGGCCAGCGTGAGCTGATCATCGGTGACCGTCAGACTGGTAAAACTGCGATGGCAATCGATGCCATCATCAACCAGAAAGGTACTGGCGTTAAATGTGTATACGTAGCGGTTGGTCAAAAAGCCTCTACTATCGCAAACGTAGTACGCAAGCTGGAAGAGCACGGCGCACTGGCTCACACCATTGTTGTTGCCGCTTCTGCTTCTGAGTCTGCTGCCCTGCAATACCTGGCGCCATACTCTGGTTGTACAATGGGTGAATACTTCCGTGACCGCGGTGAAGACGCCCTTATCGTATATGATGATTTGTCTAAGCAAGCTGTTGCTTACCGTCAAATCTCACTGCTACTGAAACGTCCTCCTGGCCGTGAAGCTTACCCAGGTGACGTATTCTACTTGCACTCACGTCTGCTAGAGCGTGCTGCACGTGTAAACGAGCAGTATGTTGAGCGTTTCACTAACGGCGAAGTTAAGGGCCAGACTGGTTCATTAACTGCACTGCCGATTATCGAAACGCAAGCGGGTGACGTTTCTGCATTCGTACCTACTAACGTAATCTCGATTACAGATGGTCAGATCTTCCTAGAAACTGACTTGTTCAACGCAGGTATCCGTCCGGCGGTTAACGCTGGTATCTCGGTATCTCGTGTTGGTGGTGCGGCACAAACGAAAATCGTTAAGAAGCTGGGTGGCGGTATCCGTCTTGCCCTGGCTCAGTATCGTGAATTGGCGGCATTCTCGCAGTTCGCATCTGACCTTGACGAAGCTACTCGTGCACAGCTTGAGCACGGTGAGCGCGTTACCGAACTAATGAAACAGAAGCAGTACACGCCACTGTCAGTGGGTGAGACTGGTGTTTCCCTGTTCGCGGTAGAAAAAGGCTTCCTGAAAGACGTGGAACTGAACAAGATCCTGGATTTCGAAGCGGCCTTACATTCATTCATGAACAGCGAATACGCTGATCTGATGAAGACTATCAACGAAACAGGTAACTACAACGCTGACATTGAGTCACAGTTGAATGACGCTTTAACGAAGTTTAAAGCGACACAAACTTGGTAATCAATGGTGCTGACTGAAAGGTCAGCACATTCACGTTGAGTAATCGGAGAGATAGTCATGGCCAGCGGTAAAGAGATAAAAGGTAAGATTGGGAGTATCAAGAATACTCAAAAGATTACCAGTGCGATGGAAATGGTTGCTGCGTCCAAAATGAAAAAGGCGCAGGAGCGCATGGCCTCCGGTCGTCCATATGCACAAAATATGCTTAAAGTGATTGGTCACATTGCTAACGGTAACCTTGAGTACCGCCATCCATATTTGGAAGAGCGTGAAGTCAAGCGTGTCGGTTACATTGTGATATCCACCGACCGTGGCTTGTGTGGTGGTTTGAACACCAACGAGTTTAAATTGGTTACCAAGGAAGTAAAAGCTTGGAAAGACCAAGGTGTCGAAGTGGACTTTGCAGCGCTAGGTTCAAAAGCATGTGCGTTCTTTAACCGATTTGGCGGTACTTTGCTTGCCGCAGAATCAGGTTTAGGTGACGCGCCTAAAATCAGCGACATTGTTGGCGTAGTACGCGTCATGCTGAAAGCCTTTGATGAAGGAAAACTGGATAAAGTATTTCTGGTTTTCAACGACTTCGTTAACACGATGTCACAACAGCCTGTAAGCAATCAATTATTGCCTTTGCCAAAGTCTGAAGACGAAGAGTTGAAGCATCGTTGGGATTACATCTACGAGCCGGATCCAAAACCCATTTTGGAAGCATTAATGGTTCGTTACATTGAATCCCAGGTGTACCAGGGTGTTGTAGAAAACGCCGCGTCCGAGCAAGCTGCTCGAATGGTTGCAATGAAAGCCGCAACCGATAACGCAGGCAATCTGATTGATGATCTTCAATTGGTATACAACAAAGCCCGTCAGGCCGCAATCACACAAGAAATTAGTGAGATTGTTGGTGGTGCAGCAGCGGTGTAGGCAAAGGTTTAGAAAAGATAATGAGGACAAATTATGAGTCAAGGTAAGGTCGTCCAAGTCATTGGCGCCGTTGTGGACATCGAGTTTCCACAAGACGCGGTTCCAAGGGTATATGACGCACTTAAAGTTACCGAAGGTGACTTGTCCGGGCTAACCCTGGAAGTGCAACAGCAATTAGGTGGCGGTGTCGTTCGTGGTATCGCTTTGGGTTCTACTGACGGTCTGCGTCGTGGTCTTACAGTTGAAAACTCTGGCAACCCAATCATGGTTCCAGTAGGTACAGCTACCCTGGGCCGCATCATGGATGTACTGGGTAACCCAATTGATGAAGCGGGCCCAATCGGTGAAGAAGAGCGTATGTCTATTCACCGTGAAGCGCCAAGCTATGAAGATCAATCAAGCTCGGTTGAACTGCTTGAAACGGGTATCAAGGTAATCGACCTGGTTTGCCCATTCGCTAAGGGTGGTAAAGTTGGTCTGTTCGGTGGTGCCGGTGTTGGTAAAACCGTAAACATGATGGAGCTTATCCGTAACATCGCTATCGAGCACAGCGGCTACTCAGTATTCGCAGGTGTTGGTGAGCGTACTCGTGAGGGTAACGACTTCTATCATGAAATGAACGAATCAAACGTACTTGATAAAGTATCGCTGGTTTACGGTCAGATGAATGAACCACCAGGTAACCGTCTTCGTGTTGCTCTGACTGGTCTGACGATGGCAGAGAAATTCCGTGACGAAGGTCGTGACGTACTGTTCTTCGTAGATAACATCTACCGTTACACACTGGCCGGTACTGAGGTATCAGCACTGTTAGGCCGTATGCCTTCAGCGGTAGGTTATCAGCCTACACTGGCTGAAGAAATGGGTGTGCTTCAGGAGCGTATCGCGTCTACTAAGACTGGTTCAATCACGTCAATCCAGGCGGTATACGTACCAGCCGATGACTTGACTGACCCGTCTCCGGCAACCACCTTTGCTCACTTGGATGCAACGGTAGTACTGTCACGTGATATCGCGTCTCTGGGTATTTACCCTGCGGTAGACCCACTGGATTCAACTTCACGTCAGTTGGACCCTCTGGTAATCGGTCAGGAACACTACGAAACTGCTCGTGGCGTTCAAACCGTACTACAGCGCTATAAAGAGCTGAAAGATATCATTGCGATTCTGGGTATGGACGAACTGTCTGACGAAGATAAGCTGGTTGTAACTCGTGCGCGTAAGATTCAGCGCTTCCTGTCTCAGCCGTTCTTCGTAGCAGAAGTATTCACTGGTTCTCCAGGTAAATACGTTTCTCTGAAAGATACCATCAGTGGCTTTAAAGGCATCCTGGAAGGTGAATATGATCACCTGCCAGAGCAAGCCTTCTACATGGTTGGTTCAATCGACGAAGCGCTGGAAAAAGCCAAGAAAGCTTAATGGCCCGGGGCTGTGTTAACAGCCCCTGACTTAAGCTAGCGTACCTATTAGGAGGTTTACATGGCAGCAATGACAGTTCACTTAGATGTAGTAAGCGCAGAAGAGCAAATTTTCTCTGGTCGCGTTGAAACCATCCAGGTGACAGGTAGCGAAGGTGAACTGGGTATTTACCCTGGCCACGCGCCGCTCATCACTCCAATTAAACCTGGTATGGTGCGTTTGGTTAAACAGCACGGTGAAGAAGAAGTTATTTATGTTGCTGGTGGCGTACTCGAAGTACAACCTGGCAATGTAACTGTTCTGGCCGATACTGCGGTAAGAGCAGAAGATTTGGATGCACAGGCTGCTGAAGAAGCTAAACGACGTGCAGAAGAGCACATCGCCAATCCAGGTGCTGACTTTAATTATGCAGAAGCCGCTCACGAGCTGGCAGAAGCTATTGCCCAGTTGCGATTAATTCAAAAACTGCGCAAGTAATTAGATTCAAACGATATTAAAAACCCAGGTTCGCCTGGGTTTTTTTATGCCTGCAATAAATATAAAAAAAGCGTGCATTTCAACCTGAACTGTATAAATATACATGCAATAAGCTCTGGCATTGAGCTTAAAACGAAGTGAATGGAGTTAGGTAAAAGGCGCAACTGCCCGCATATCAAGTGATGTTTAGTTTGGCGGGAAACATCACCTTACCTATAGACACTTTGGTGTTGATAACTTTAAGCAAGGAACGTATATGGACACCCCAACCCCACTTTCGGCATCGTGTTTATGTGGTGCCGTTAAAATTAACGCCATCATAAAGTCACTGGAGATAGGCGTTTGTCACTGCGGCATGTGCAGACAATGGGCCGGTAGCCCCTACTTCGCCTTAGAGAGCGACAATGTCACTTTATCCGGCGACAGCGTGAAAGCCTATGATTCGTCCGAGTGGGCAGAACGCGGTTTTTGTGGAAACTGCGGTACTCACCTGTTCTACCGAATGAAAGGCAGTGAAACCCATTATCTCCCGGTAGGTCTGTTCCCAACGCATCAGGCTATGACGATGTCACACCAAATCTTCATAGACAGTAAACCTGAATACTATAGCTTTGAACAAAAAACAGTGTGCATGACCGGTGAAGAAGTGATGGCCCAATTTGCCGGAGATAACCAATCATGAGTACAGATACGCTTATTAATTATGTCGAATTGCCGTGCCGGGATATCCCCGCCACCAAAGCGTTCTTTGCTTCTGTTTTTAACTGGACTTACACCGATTACGGTGAGGAGTATTGTGAATTTCGTGATAAGGGAATAACAGGCGGCCTGTATAAAGCCGACATGGCTTCTCTCACGGCTACAGGCGCTACGTTATTAGTGTTCTACACTCCTGCCCTTGAAGAGACGCTAAACGCGGTAACGACTGCGGGAGGCATCATCATCAAGCCTATCTTTGCATTTCCCGGCGGTCGGCGGTTTCACTTTACTGAACCCAGTGGCAATGAATTCGCTGTGTGGTCAGATAAATAGCAAGTGTGCTTATGGGCGCACTCAGGCAATTCACATTCGTTAACAAACCAGTCGATGTCTGGTTTGTGCCAATGAATGTTTGACGTGTATAATTAGCGTTGCTTTATACACACAACCAACGTAATGAATAATAAAAATGTATTAATACATGTTTGGTTGCCGCCTTTACTATTTGTAATAGTTTGCCTAAGCCTCAACTACCTGGCTGGATCATTGGATTTAGCATACGTAGTGGATGAGCGTTCACAAAGGGATTTTAATGCTGCGCTGGGTATGCCGCTGATAATCGGCTATTTATGGCTGGCAATACGCATTATGCACCGACGTGCAGGTCGACGTATAGCTGACTTTCTGGTCAGCGTTAGACGCGTTGATGAGTATCCACAACACATTAAAAAGCTGGAGAAAAAGCTAATTACTCAGGTGGTGATTGCCAGTGCGCTGGCGATATCGATCACCATGATATACCTGACAACGGAAGGTTTGCTGGCACTGGATTTAAAGCCTGCCATTATATTGCTGAATGCAATCGCCGTCCCATTCTGGTTTTTTTTGTTTTTATTCATAATGCAGTCGGCGTCATTTACCCGGTACATGTACCGGCATTTGGTGTTGCCCAGCATCACGCGAGAAACAAACTTTAGTCATTGTAAGGCGCTGTGCGATCTCGGGCTCAGTAACGTGAGTCTGGCACTCATGATGTTAATGCTGGTACCCATTTTTTGGCTGGGTAAACCTATTCCAGTGATCGATCTGCTGATTTTAATGGTAATGGTAGTGTTTATGCTGGCGTTACTGTTTTTGCCTGTGCTTAAAACGCTATGGTTGATGCGGACCTATCGGGCAAAAAATATTGCCTCAATAGAAACTGCTATAGAGGCCATTTTGGTAAAAAGGCGCAGCGGGCTCAACAATGAGCGCACTGCAGCACAGCTTTATCGATTGAATCAACAGCTGGAAGATATGCGTCAATTCAGTTGCTGGCCAAGAGATATTATGCAGAATATTAAGATATTTATTGTGTCGGCCGGTGTACCGACCAGCTGGTTGTTAATGGCCTGGTTTGTAAAGTAAAGGAGTACTCATGAAAGTCTATGGAGACAGCCGTTCAGGCAACTGTTACAAGATCCAACTGGTACTGGCATTGCTCGGAAAGCATTGCGAGTGGGTTGATGTGGATATCCTGAAAGGAGAAACACATACGGATGCGTTTATTGCTAAGAACCCGGTAGCCAAAATTCCATTGCTTGAACTCAGTGATGGACGATGTCTGAGTGAGTCGAATGCCATTATTAATTATCTCGCCGCAGGATCGACGCTGATCCCTTCCAAGGCGTTTGACTACGCCAAAATGTTGCAGTGGCAATTCTTTGAACAGTACAGTCATGAGCCCGCGATTGCGGTTGCCAGATACATCAATGTGTTTCTTGGGCTTCCCGACGACAGAAAAGCCGAATTCGACGCTAAGCAGGAAGCCGGGCATAAAGCGCTTGCGGTTATGGAAACCCAACTCAACGAAACCCCATATTTGGTGGGTGACCACATCTCTCTTGCAGACATTTCCTTATATGCTTACACGCATGTCGCCCACGAAGGTGGCTTTGACCTTTCTGCATATCCTGGCATTCGTCGCTGGTTGGCTTTAATTGAAGAGCAGCGTGGCTACATGCCAATGGCACAGCGTCGTTAGTTGCCAGAAAACCGATACCACTGCTGCTTGAATGCATCTAGTAGCTGATACAGTGGCGCCGTGTCGGTACTCTCAATACATTGTAAGGTGAAGGCGACCGCCTCAAGAGTCGACAAGCCGTTCGATACCTGGGTTTTTCGGATTCCATACTGGCCATCTATATTGTCCGGTAGGCGATAAAACGGGTATTTATCTAACCATGGATTGCGTTTCCAAAGTCCGTAAGCCTGCTTCCAGCTTCCATCAATAACTATTAATCTTTTTATTTTACTGCAATTTTGCAGTTTGTAAGTACTCGTTAACTCGGTTGATTCCGGAGAAGGATAGAGTACGACTGTTGCGTCATCACATTCACTTAACGCTTTTCTGAGTGATTTAAAATCTTCTGCTACTTTGCCGGTGTAACAGTGAATATTTTGCAAAGACAGCTGCAGGAGTTTAACTGTATTTTTGGCGTGAACGGCTTCTTTGGAATGCTGCAGTACGACGACCTCTGTCTGATTGTGAACAGGTTTAATATGTTCACACAGGCAGGTATTTAAAGGATAGTGACAACGGTGGCACTTTGCGCGCATACTACACCAGGTTATGGATCGAAATGTAGATTTTACCCCAACAGAACGTATATGGCATACCATCCGGCTGATTCCAGCTGGACGAGTTGCCGCATATGGGCAAGTAGCCGATTTAGCAGGCTTACCAGGACGGGCTCGCATGGTTGGGCGCAGTTTAAAAGCAGTGCCACCGCATGAAATCGTGCCCTGGTTCAGAGTACTGCGCAGTAATGGACAAATTGCTTTTCCGGTTGCCAGCGAGCACGCCAATGAGCAAATTGCCAGATTGCAGGAAGAAGGGGTGCTGGTGGTTAATCATCGCGTCGATATGAAACGTTACCAGTGGCAACCAGATTTACCAACGTTACTTTACCAGCTAGACTTTTAATATGAGGCTGTGCTGAAGGCACGCAGACTCAGGAAAGGAATCAATCAACGCTACTGTTCGAAACAGAAAAAGAAGATCTGTGAAACGGGTCCATTAATACACAAAGCCAGACAACAAGAAGTAGAACACATGTCAGTGATAACGATTGGAATTGAACAACTAGAAGTAGGGATGTACGTCCTTGAGATTGCAGAGCAACGCGCAGGTACAGTCCATATTAAAAGCCGTGGTCGCGTCACCAGTGAAGCTGCAATCAAAGAGTTAAAACGCAAAGGCATTACGCGTGTCGTTATTGAAACCGATGTTGAGTCCAATCCAACTGCCGGCGGTCAGCCGTTGCCTGCAAATCAGCACCTGGAAACCGCAGTCCCTGTAGAAAGAGAGTTGGTACGCGCAGAGAAGTTATATCAACAGGGCATAAAAATTCAGAAGAACCTCTACAAGGCAATTCAGAGTGGAACTGTTTTTGACGATTATGTGCCCAGAGAGTTTTCGACCGCGCTGGTTGGGTCGCTGGACCGCAATCCTGATGCTCTCTTGTTAATGACAAAAATCCGAGAAAAGGATTCTTACCTGCTAGAGCATTCACTAAATGTGGGTATTCTGCTGGCCAATTTCGGCCGTTTCTTAGGGCTGGAAGAACAGGAAGTTGAACAGTTGGCGTATAGCGGTCTGTTGCACGATCTCGGAAAAATTAAAATCGACGATGCAATCCTACATAAACCGGGTCGTTTAACTGCCGAAGAAATGGAAGAAATGAAAAAACACGTGAATTATGGCGTGGAGTTTCTTCATCAAATGAAAATAGCGCCTTCTTTGATTAAATGGGTCAGTGAGCATCATGAGCGGTTAGACGGATTGGGTTATCCCGCACAGCTAAAAGCGGAAGATATCACCCAGCAAGGCCGTATGTTGGCCATCGTTGATATGTACGATGCGCTTACTGCAGATCGTTGTTACAAAGCCGGTATGTCGAGCCAGAAGGCATTACAGATATTACTCAAAGACAGTAAAAACAAACTGGACCCTGCTCTGCTTCAACAATTTATACGCTGCATGGGGATCTATCCCGTGGGCAGTTTGGTTGAATTATCAAACAGCAAAGTGGCGTTGGTTATGAAGCAAAATGAAAAGCAGCCACTTAAACCCCTGGTTCGCGTTTTCTATTCTACGGTTGGGAATCATTATCTGACACCAAAAGAGGTGAACCTGGCCACAGACGACAGAGTAAAAATTGAAAAAGCGGTCGTAGCATCTGACTATGGTATCGATATTAATCGCTTTTTTAATGAATCGGTGCTGCCTTAACGTCGTCTCTGCCTGTTAGTACAAATGTAGTGTCGCAAATAAATTACAGAGTGAGTGTAAAACTTTCCGCGTAGCGACACTACTCTCCTTTAAAACACTGTCTGGTGAATTAACGATATTCGCTTCAAACGCCTGTCTAGTCAGCTTTTATTCAGCTACTCAACACTAAATTACCCGTAACCAAAGCAGTTGGAACACAGCTTGCTGTAGGAATGAGTACGAATCAAAAGAATCGAGGTTTAAATGAAAAAGGTGATGATTGCAGGGGTAGTGGCTACTGCTCTGTTCGCAGGGGGTTGTGCAAACAGCAACAATACACAAAAAGGTGCTGCAATTGGCGCAGTTGCGGGCGCATTACTCGGTAAAGCAACGGGTGACAACGACAAAAGCCGTTACGCCTGGGGCGCTGTGGTAGGTGCTATTGCTGGTGGTGCGATCGGGAACTACATGGACAAGCAGGAAGAGGAATTACGCGCTGAGTTGGCTGACACGGGTGTGGATATCGTTCGGGAAGGTGATACTTTGCATTTGATCATGCCTGGCGATATTACGTTTGCAACAAACAGTGCTGCCATTAGCCCTAATTTTAATCCGGTGCTCAATGATGTCGCTACCGTACTGAACAACTACGAGAAAACTGTACTGATGATAAAGGGCCACACTGACGATACGGGGTCTGAAACCTATAACCAGGCGTTATCTGAACGTCGTGCCAATGCAGTAAAAAACCTGCTTGTTGCTTATAACGTCAACGCCCAACGGGTGACCACCGTTGGTATGGGGGAGTTTCAACCTAAGGTAGCAAATACCAGTGAGGCAAATCGACAGGCAAACCGCCGTGTGGAACTGTCGATTCAGCCAATCACAAACTAATGTTCTTTATCGGTGGCGGCCATTGATTCAATTTGCGCTGCCACCGATTTAGCCATCGCGTTTGGGATGGGAATAGTTAAGTGGTACTGCGCGATTTTCCATTCTCCGTCAACGTTTTCTAACACACCTGTGCCCCGGGTTGTGCCATAAGACGCGTTAGACAAGATTTCCATAAACCAGGCCACCTTGTGGTCATTCGAATAAAAAACTTCACGGGAAACAGATGTATATGTCCAGCCTTTACCCTTGGAAAAATACGGCATAGCGTACTGTTTAAACTCATCAATAGACCAGTTCTCTCCCGCATCGGTACCAATAAATTTCGCATTCTTGGTATACAAATCGAAGTAGACCTCAGCATTCGCGGTTGCAGCTGAAGCATGGAGTGCATCAAGTGTTTGTTCAACACTGCGTGCTCCAGCCCATACAGTATTCGTAATACATAAAGCACATAAATATATGATAATTCGCATAAGTAATTTTTGAATTCACTAAGAATCTTAAATAATACCCTACCACACTCACAAAGTAGCAGTTAGCGTGTCAATGCCAAGTATTCCTGTCCTTTTTAAACTCATAGACCCTTGCGGCACATCAATAGTCGCTCAATTCTGCGGTCCGAATACTTGCAAAAATACATATATAAACTAATTTTTTAGATCAGGTGGTTGTTGCTACGTACATTTAAATTGCTTGTCTATTAAGGAGTTCTGTTCTCAATGAACTTTCTACTGAAGCTATCTGTTGCTCAGAAAATTTTTCTTATCCCCATTATTGGCGCGGTAAGTTTCATTACTTTTGTGGTTATCAACAGTATCGTCTCGTCTCAGAATGCCAGTCAGTTACAGGTGGCTAAAAATGTCGATTACCCAGCGCTTCAACTAAGTACCTCCGTGTTAACTAACATGGAAAAAGTCCGGGATACGTTGGCTTCATCGGTTACTACAGGCGATGTGGATGCCATTGATGTGGCAAGAGAAAAGGTTGATGCCGTGCTGGATGATTTACAGGCTATACGTCGCATTGACCCAAGCTTGTCGTCAGGGGTAACAACACTGCAGTCAACTTTCAGCGCGTACAGCGAGCAGGCGATAGAGGTGACTGCATCGATACTCAATGAAACTGCCGACTTCGCTACACTGGGTGACAAGTTGGAAGAGATGAATGCCAATTACGACAACGCCATCAGTCTTGTTAATCAGTTTATTGCAGCGCGGCAAAGTGCGTTTGAACAAGCGTTTTCTGAATACAACAGCGCTCAGGATTTCCTATTCTGGCTGGGTATTATTATGGGGGTTGTGACGACATTAATCCTGTTTGGTACAGCCTATCCGATAACCAGCGAAATCCGTGGCAATCTGACCCGAGTTGTTAAGTCATTACGGGATATTGCGCAGGAAGATGGTGATCTAACAATCAGAATCGAATCAAACGCTCAGGATGAAGTGGGCGACCTGGTACGCTACTTCAATCTATTCATGGAGAAACTGCAGAAGGTTGTTAAAGACATCGTACAAACCACCCTGCCACTATCGGATTTGGCTCAAAACCTGAGTCAGTTAACCGAGACAACGAATCGAAATATTGCCGATCAACAAGGCGCTGCAACGCAAGCTAAAAATGCGGTAGATGACATGAATCATTCCGTGGTTGCAGTTGCTGAAAGTGCTGCAGAAGCCGCACGGGCTGCCGACGAAGCAACGAATGCGTCAAATGAAGGTCAGTCAGTGGTAAATAGCACAGTACGTAGTATTCAGTCGTTGGCTAAAAATGTTGATGACAGCGCCCAGGTTATTCGCAAACTGGAGAATGACTCTAATCAGGTTGGTGTAGTGCTGGATGTTATTAAAGGCATTGCTGAGCAAACCAACTTACTGGCATTGAATGCCGCGATTGAAGCCGCTCGCGCAGGTGAGCAAGGCCGAGGGTTTGCAGTGGTTGCAGATGAAGTCCGGACGCTGGCTTCTAAAACTCAAAAATCGACCGAAGAAATCCAAACGACCATTGAGCAATTACAAAGTGCAGCAAGATCGGCTGTACAGGTAATGAGCTCAGGCACTGAACAAGCGGAAAGCAGTGTGAATGAAGCCAATAAAGCAGGCGAGAGCCTTAACGTCATTGCCGACACCATTGGCCGAATCAGCGCAATGAACGGTCAAATTGCCAGTACAACCGATAATCAGCAAGCCGTAGCAGAACAAATTGTTGGGTTCGTTGATGAGATTTATGCAAGAACCGATGAGACATCCAAAAACTCCGTACGACTTGCGTCTGCAAGTAGTGAACTCGCCAACCTGGCTAAAAATTTAGAAGGCATTGCGCGGCAGTTCAAAGTGTAGTCGAGCGAAAAATTCAACAGCCCGGGGATAACGGGTGAGCATAACAAAAGCGTTCGTTTAGACATCAAATCTACCTATATTTACGCGGGATTAAACTATGAAAAAATTGCTTATTGCCTCACTTTTAGCGGGGGGATTGCCAATTCACGCTAATGCAGAAGTGAACCTCAGTGGTTTTGCCAGCATTGTTGGCGGAACGTCAACTGACAGTGATGCTATCGTCAGAGGCTATGAAGACAGTATCGACTTTAAAGAACACTCGTTCTTTGCGCTGCAGGCATATTCCGATTTGGGTGATGGGTTGAGCGCCACTGCACAAATTCGCTCACGAGGGCGGGACGATTGGGAGCCGGAATTCACCTGGGCTTTCCTGTCTTACGAGATTTCGCCTTCCTGGCGTATACAGGCTGGTCGACAGCGTATCCCAATGTATCTGTATTCAGACTACCTTGATGTGTCTTATGCCTACCATTGGATAGCGCCGCCTGCTGAAGTGTACAAGGCGCCATTTGATTCAATTGACGGAATTTCTACTATTCACGATTTTACTGTCGGTGATGCCATGGTGAACTTCCGGTTGTACTACGGAAAAGAGGATTTCTCTACTGATACTGGTTCGTTTGAAATAGAAGATATTTTTAGTGCTGTAGCCAGCGTGAATTACGGCTGGTGGACATTCAGAACCAGTTATTTACAGTTTGATATCAGTGGTGATATTGGCGTTGGTGACTTAGTAACTGCGTGGCAGGCAACGCCTTATGCTGCTGTAGGCAATGAGCTGGATATCAATAATGATAGTTCAACTGCTTTCGAGATTGGGGTGATTTATGATAACCAGGACTGGTTATTTCTGGCCGAATATATCCCGTCTACTGTAGATGAAAGCATCGTTGGTGACTATAAACCCTGGATGGTGTCGGTAGGTAAACGTTTTGGCAGCTACATGGTTCATGCTACTGTGGGCGAAGATGTCAACGAGCCGTACCGTAAAGCCATTAATTCAGTGCCACTCGGTGTCGACCCGGGCCTTGATTTCTTATACCAGACAACCACTGCAGTATTGGACGAACGCGATTTTGAACTGCCATTCTACTCTGTCGGTCTGCGTTGGGATTTCCATGATTCTGCGGCGTTTAAATTTGAGTATACCGTATCAGAACAGTTGGACGGCAGTAATGCCGGTGCTGCCGAGATGGCGTTGGTAACAGTCTTTTAGGAGTTGATAATGGCTAAATATTCAATAAAAAACACGGTTACTGGCTTGGTGCTGTGCTGTGCAGCCATGTTGAGTTTTTCAACCAATGCGGCTGTTGCTGTTGTAGTTAACCCTGGGTTTGCAGACTCCCTAGATCAGGCCACGGTTGCGCAAATTTACCTGGGTAAAGATAAAACCCTTACGCCTTACATGCAAAGTGGCGGTACCGCTGACGAATTTATCGATAAAGTGCTTTCCCGTAATGCGAGTCAGTACAAAGCCTATTGGGCAAAGCTTGCTTTTACCGGCGGCGGACGACCACCTAAAGAGCTTGGCAGTGATGCTGAAGTGTTGAAAAAAGTAGCATCTTCCTCAGATGCTATTGGTTTCGTAGATGCCGGAGCAGTTGACGGTTCCGTGAAGGTACTGTTCAACCTCTGATACCGGCGTATGACAGGGGGAAGCCCCTGTCATATACGTTAAGTTACGCCTTATGAAATATCGTCGATTCACGCATGATCAGTTTGGGGTCAAACAGGGTTTTGACTGCTAACGACTGACCATAGACGGCGTTGAGTATATGGCGTGCCGACATTTCGCCCATTTGGTAAATGGGGTTCTTCACCGTGGTTAACCGCGGGTACACATGGTGGGCGAAAACGGCATCGTCGAAGCCGATAATCGACAAATCATAGGGGAGATTCATTCCAAGGTCCCTGGCACAACTCATAGCTCCTGAGGCCATCCAGTCGTTTGCACATACCAAGGCAGTAAACGGTTTATTCCGGGAGAGTAAGGTTTGCAAACCTTGTTTGCCGTCTTCTTCCTGATACCGGCCTTCGTAGTATAGTTGTTCTGACCAGGGAATGCCTGCTTCAGCCAGTGCTCGCCGATGCCCGGCAAGACGCAAGCGCGCATCGCGTGCCTTTGAGGGACCTGATATGCAGGCGATATTGGTATGGCCAAGCTCAATAAGATGCTGGGTTGCCAGGTAGCCTCCGCGTTCGTTATCTAAGCAGACACAAGCACTTTCCAGCCCTTCAACTTGTCGGTTAACTACTGAAATCGGAACCCGGTTGGCATTAATTTCTCGCAGGTAATCATCGCTCATGGCTTCAACGTGCATGATTAGGGCATCACAGTTGCGACTGATCAAAAACTCAACCGCGTCTTTTTCTGTTTCCAGGTTATTGTGACCAACCGTGATGATAACGTGCTTGTCTGCCTCACGCAGGGTAGATTCAACTGCCTGCATTAAGTCGCCAAAGAACGGAGAGTTTAATTCTGAAACCAGCACACCAACACTGTCTGTGCGGCTGGTGGCCAGGGAACGAGCGACTGAGCTTGGACGGTAATTTAGCTCCTGCATGGCTTGTTCTACTTTTGCCCGCAGGTTTTCATTAACGGTTTTACGTCCGTTTAACACTCGGGATACAGTGGAAAGCGAAACACCGGCTCGTTCCGCTACTTGGTATATTGTCGCCACGCTGACTCTCTGTTCTTTGTATTATTGGGCAGTTTACGGTCTCCACTGCGATTGTAAAGCGCCCGCATTCAGGTTTAATCTTTAGGCGAAAAGGCGACTTTTATACCGTCGCCGCATTTTCATCAGCCGCTCGTCGTTGCTGCAGGGTTTCTGTCAGTTCCTTTTGGCTGCTGTCGGTGAGTGGATAAAACAGGATCAACCCGGCGCCGGCAAATCCAAAGCAGGCAGGGATCCAACTCATCAACGACTGCATCCCCGGCAGCGAATTGCTAATGGTCGATGCGTCCATACCGTCATATCCGTATGCGCCGAGCACCAATAAAACTAAAGCGCCTGCGAATCCACCACCGGTTTTCTGTACAAAGGAACCCGCAGAATAGGTTAATCCGGTTGCCCGACGCCCGGTGCGCCATTCGTTATAATCCGCAGAATCTCCTAACATAGAGAAAAACAGGGTAGGCATAATGGCTGCAAAAAATTCAGCAGCACCACCCAAAAGAAACAGCGGTAATACGCCTTGTTCACCCATGGGTACCCAGTAGATTCCGGTGGTGATAATGCTACTTATCAATAACGACGCAATGAATAATTGTTTCCGGCCAAAACGCTTAGCCAGCCAAGGGGTTGCAAATGCCCCGGCGATAGACACCACCAGCAGCACAATAAAATACTGTCCGGTGAGCGATGCGTCGTTCAGGAAGTACTTGAAGTAATAAGCAATAACCCCGTATCGGATACCGTTAAACATCATGGTTAAAAAGCCCATGCCCAGCAATATCAACCAGGGTTTATTGGTCAGCAAGTCTATGATGTCTTGTTGAGAACGCGAATTCTGAGATTCCGGGCGCGCCACTAACTTTTTGACGAACCACCAGCTAAGAAGCATCACAATGACAAACGCTGCCCCGGTCATTAAGTCCCGGTAATAAAAGAATGCGGTAATGGCAGACAGGGGTATTAAGATAAACGGCAGTTGTTTTGACAGATCCCCTAATTCTTTACCGAGGCTGGTCTTGGCTTGCTGGTGCGGGGTAATCCGCTCTTTGGTCGTAAATACCGTGATCAGCATAAGCGCAACCAGGAGTGCGGCAAATACGTACATGGTGTACTGGTAACCTATTGCGTCGTTTTCCCCGTCGCCGCCGAAAAAGGCAACCAGCATAGGCAGAAAGCCCATAACCAGTAATCCGCCAAGAAACGCGCCAGCAAACCGGAAACCAGATAACTTGGTACGTTCGTGGTCATCTTCGGTCATTACCCCCATAAGGGCTGAATAAGGTACGTTGTTTGCGGTGTACGCCAGGGTCAGGCCAATGTAGGTGATGTATGCGTATACCAGTTTACCCGTGTCTGAAAACGACGGGGTGGTAAAACACAGGATCATGAATAATCCCAGAAACGGGGTAGACGCTAATATCCAGGGCCGAAACTTACCCATTGCAGTATTTGTGCGGTCCGCAATCATGCCCATAATGATATCGGTTACGCCGTCAGACAGCCGCACCACCAGGAACAACATGGCTGCTGCCGCCGCACTTATGCCGAAGGTGTCGGTGTAAAATACGGCAAGGTACGCCAGCGCGCCACGCCATACTAAATTTGCTGCAGCATCCCCCAGCCCATAACCAATCTTTTCTTTTACACTAAGTGACTGAGACATGCTCTTACTCCTTTATGAACGCTGTGCTAACAACAACTTATAAGCGTGTGCGCTGTGCTTAAACAGACGGGTCTGGGTTTCAAAATCAACATAAACCAATCCAAACCGCTTCACGTAGCCTTCTGCCCATTCAAAGTTGTCCATCAGGCTCCAGGCAAAATAACCAGCGACATTAACACCCGCATCTATGGCATCGGACAATGCACACAAATGCGCTTCATAGTAATCGATTCTGTCGTTGTCGGCGACTTCGCCATTGACGAGCTTGTCAGCCATTGCCGCACCATTTTCTGTTATGTAGATGGGCGGTAAATCATAGCGGGCATTCAGCGACGTCAGTAGATCGTAAAATGCCTGGGGATAAATTTCCCAGCCAATATCGGTTTTGGGCTCCCGATGCGCATGCTCTGTGTATAGCTCGCCCTTTGTTTCGGCTGCGGAATAGGTCAGTCGGGTGTAAAAGTTGACGCCCAGAAAATCCAGTGGCTGGCAGATGATTTCCATGTCACCCGGCTGAATGTCGGGCTTGTCTTCAGGGGCGAGTTTTTCTAACACAGGTGGGTAACTGCCTTCCATGACGGGCTGCATGTACCATTGATTAATGTATTCGTCGGCGTAAATAGTGGCAAGCTGATCAGCTGGGGTTTCCGACACCGGATAGCAAGGCGTGAAGTTAAGCACGATACCGTTTTTCGCATGTGGAGCGTGTTCGCGAAGTGCCTGCATGCCAAGTCCATGAGCCAGCAGGATATGATGTGCTGCGGTCCTGCCCTGCTTTCGACCCGTTTTGCCCGGTGCATGCACACCAATCTCATACCCTAAATAGGCAGAGCAGAAAGGCTCATTAAATGTAGCGTAGGCCTGAACCCGGGTGCCTAATGCCTGTGTGATTTTTTCCACATATTGTTGAAATGCATAGGCGGTATCGCGGTTTAACCAACCGCCCAGGTCTTCCAGGTATTGTGGTAAGTCCCAGTGATAAAGCGTAGCAAAAGCCTGAATCCCCCGGCTGGCCAGCTCGTCCAATAAATCGATATAAAATTGCACGCCCTGTGGGTTGAGTTCGCCATTTTGTTGCATCACTCTTGGCCACGAGATGGAAAACCGATAGGCATCAACTCCCATTTCCTGTAGAAGGTCGACATCCTCTTTAAATCGAGCGACATGCTCACAGGCGATCAAACCATCACTTTTGTCAGCTATTTTGCCTTCCTGTTCGCAAAAGGTATCCCAAATCGATTTCAGTCGGCTGTCTGCCGCACCTTCGATCTGAAACGACGACGTTGCGGTGCCAAATAAAAAAGAACGGTCGCGAAGTGCGCTGTCCAGTGGAAGATTAATTGTTTTCATGATGTTGAGCGTTCCTAAGAGCCAGGTTGGACATCCGTTATTCACCTGAACGGTTAGTTGTGATGCTGCCCGTAAAACTGACAAAAAAGAACGGCAGCGTAAAATGTGTTTGGTTTATAGCATAATTTGAAGATTGCGAGAAAGCGCTTTCTTTAAATTATCGTAAATTATTTAACCAGTGAAAATTTTTTTAAATAAACGTAAATTTCAAATCACTTGAGTTATGTAACGCTATATATCTGTATTTGAACTATAAAATTCTTACTTTGTCATGTGTTTTGTTAACTAATCGCATTATGAAATTTTGGTAATGTAAAAAATATGTTGATCTTTATTGGGTGATCTTATAGCTTGAGAAAGCGCTTTCTTGTTGGGTGTGCCTATTTGTGCACAGGGCTGAGAAAGCCCTTTCTTGAAAGCGCTAATTTCAAGCACAACAAATGAAGAGAGAAAGACGGTGACACACACAATTCTTAAGAAAACCAAAATTGCGACCAGTCTGTCTTTAATACTGGGATCAGGTTTACTGTTCCCGGTACATGCACAGGACGCAAAGGATGACGTTGAAGTTATTCAGGTAACCGGTATTCGCGGCAGTGTTCAGGAATCAATGGGCATCAAACGTGATTCAGCCGGGGTAGTTGATGCTATCTCTGCGGTTGATATTGGTAAGTTCCCCGATACCAACCTGGCAGAATCATTACAACGTATTACAGGTATCTCTATTAGCCGTAATAACGGCGAAGGTAATCAGGTTACGGCCCGTGGTTTCGGACCCGACTTCAACATGGTTACTCTGAATGGCAGAACCATGCCAGGCTCTGCGTTGCCGGGCGGCGGTGGTGCACCGAACTCTCGTGCATTTGATTTCTCTGATTTGGCGTCAGAAAGTGTTCGCGCGGTTGAAGTATACAAAACTGGCCGTGCAAGTATTGCGACAGGTGGTATTGGTGCATCAATTAACATCCGTACTTCGCGTCCGTTTGATGCCGCTGAAACCGGTTTTACCGCAAGTGTGGGTGCTAAAGCACTAACTGATACAACCAACCGCGTTGGCGATGATGTTACACCTGAAGTGTCAGGCATGATCAACTTCGTCAGCGATGATGAAACCTTTGGTTTTACCTTTACAGGTTCATTCCAGCAACGTGACAGCGCGTCACAAGGTGCTTTCGTAAACCAATGGCGTGTTAATCCATTTGACGGCTCTATTCCGCAATCTCCGGATCCATCTAATCCGGACAGTGGCGACCCGGTTGTACTGAACAATGCACCGGCAATGGGTCAGCTTTTCGCTATCCCGTCTGATCTACGTTACTTCATGGCTGACCGAGAGCGTGAAAGAACCAACGCTCAGCTGACATTCCAGTATGCACCAAGCGACAATATGGTAGCGACGCTGGACTACACCTATTCAAAACAAGATCTGTTCGAAGCGCGTGCTGAACAGTCTATCTGGATGGACGACCGTTATTTCACCGAGCTAACGTTTGACGATGAAACGGTAAAAACGCCTATCCACATTACGCAGGAACGTCGTGACTTACTGCCTCGTGACTTAGGTCTGGCTATGCAGGAACTCAATCAGGTTAATGAAAACAAATCGATTGGCCTGAACATCGAGTACTTTGTCAATGACGATTTAACCCTGGAATTTGACTTCCACAACTCATCAGCAGAAGGTCGTCCGGATGCACCTTACGGTACCTGGACAAACTTAGGCTTGGGTGCAAACGTAGTGCGCGGTCAGGGTGCTGACTTCAGCGGTGATTTCCCCATTATGTATGTGGACTTTGACGACGCTGCACGCGGCAACCTGAACCCCAATGGTGTGCTTGATCAGGACGACGTAGGTACGTCTATCCTGGATATGAACTACTCGCTACAAGATACTGAAATCACTCAGGCTCGCCTGGACGGTTCATATGCAATGGACTCTGGTAGCATTAACTTCGGTATCGAGTCTCGCTCTATGGAGAGCACCTCGCTGCAATCCCTGACTCGTCACACTATGGGTAACTGGGGTATCGAAAACCCAGGTGAATTACCAGCAGGTATCCTGACGCCACTGGATTTGGCGAAGGAATTCAGCGACTTTAATACCACCGGCATTTTCTCTCAGGGCTTTACCGGTAGCGTGGCAGAACTGGGTGCATTTGCTGCATCTGAGTACGGCTTTAACTTGGTTGCTGACAACCCGTTTGCCACTAACCGTACTATCAAAGAAGACATTACCGCTGTGTATTTCGAGTTTGATTTAGACG
>Ga0209379_10000589_pt1 | contig 28729 bp, 26 predicted proteins | sample tdDd001_FD_187124 | JGI IMG/M metagenome (GOLD analysis project Ga0209379, IMG submission 187124) | Marine sediment microbial communities from the Atlantic coast under amendment with organic carbon and nitrate - tdDd00.1 (SPAdes)... | ecosystem: Environmental > Aquatic > Marine > Coastal >...
TTTTTCTAAATAGCTAGATGACGCGCCATTTAAGCATTGTTTAGCAATGACACATTTTAGCTCGCGGCTATATTTGGACATAAAAAGACCCCCAATAATTGGTGTCCAACTATTGGGGGTCAGTTCAGACCGGAGGCTTTTTTAGTTGCTGCAGATTGGCAAAGCTGTGGTGTACTTTAATGGTTCCATTGCAAAGGTAGAAGTGACATTGGAGATACCTTCAACCGAATTGACCAGTTTCTTATAAAAGTGGTCAAAACACTGCATGTCTTTGACCAGTACCTTCATCATATAGTCATACTCCCCAGCCATACGATAAAACTCCATTACCTCAGGAAACTCAGAAGCTGTAGAGACGAAACGGCTATACCACTCATGTGAATGGTCACTGGTTTTTACCAGTACAAAGGCCGTAAATGACAGGTCTAACTTTTCAGGGTTAAGCAGCGCAACCCGCTTTTGAATCACCCCAGCCTCTTCGAGCTTTTTTAATCGCTTCCAACAAGGCGTGGTGGTTAGATTTACCGCCTCAGCAAGGTCGTTAAGAGAGAGCGTGCCATCGTTTTGTAACAGATCGAGTATTTTTCGGTCAGTTTTATCCAGTTCAATTTCCATACAAGTACATTTGGAGAAATATTTTCTCCAAATAAAGCAAACTAGAGCAAAAATAGCAAAGTTTTTCTCCAGCTAAATCGATAAATTAAACCTATAACGATTCTAAGGAGAAACCCTATGTGTACTGACCATAACTGGATTAACAATGCTGTTCGTAAAATCGAAGCGGATTACCAACGCAGTGCTGATACTCACTTGATTAAACTTGATCTACCAAGCATCGATGGCATTGATGTCTATTTAAAAGATGAAAGTACGCATCCTACTGGTTCTCTAAAGCATCGTCTTGCTCGCTCCCTTTTCCTTTACGCGATTTGTAACGGCTGGGTTGGTCCAGAAACAACCATCATCGAATCATCCTCAGGCAGCACAGCTGTTTCAGAAGCTTACTTTGCACGTCTACTTGGTCTGCCGTTTATCGCAGTTATGCCTAAATGTACGGCGCGCAAGAAGATTGAACAGATCGAGTTTTACGGTGGTAAAGCCCACCTGGTTGATCGTTCAGACCAGATCTATGCTGAGTCCCACCGTCTGGCTGAGGAACTCAATGGTCACTACATGGATCAATTTACTTATGCTGAGCGTGCTACCGACTGGCGTGGTAACAATAACATTGCCAACTCAATCTTTAGCCAGATGGAAATGGAAGATCACCCGGTTCCTGCCTGGGTAGTAATGAGCCCGGGTACTGGTGGTACATCAGCGACGATTGGCCGTTTTATTCGTTACCAGCAACACGATACTAAATTGTGTGTTGTCGACCCTGAAAACTCAGTGTTCCACGACTACTTTAAAACAGGTAACAAGAACATTACTGGCGATTGTGGTAGTAAGATTGAAGGCATTGGCCGCCCTCGTGTTGAGCCAAGCTTTATCCCTGGCGTGGTTGACGAAATGCGCACCATTGCCGACGCAGCGTCCGTAGCAACCGCTCACTGGCTAGAAAAAATTCTTGGTCGTAAAGTGGGTGCGTCAACAGGTACAAACTTATACGGCGTTCTTCAGCTAGCCAGCGAAATGAAAGCACGCGGTGAAAAAGGTTCGATTGTGACGCTACTGTGTGATAGCGGCGAACGTTACTTAGATACTTACTACAACCCAGAGTGGGTAAAAGAGAATATCGGTGACCTACAGCCATATGCGGCGAAACTTGAAGAGTTTGAAGCAACAGGTCAGCTAAGCTAAATCCGGAACAAAGACAGTAAAAAGCCCCGTTGCTCTAAGAGTAACGGGGCTTTTTGTATTCACTCAGGTTGATTAACCCTTGTTCTGACGGGCTTCAAAAGCAGCGAGTTGCTCCGGTGTTGCCTTTGGCTGGTGGTTCTGTTTCCACTCATCGTACGTCATGCCGTAGACTCGTTCACGTGCATCATCGATGTCCAAATCAAGCCCTTGCGCTTCAGCTTCTGCTTTGTACCACTTACTAAAACAGTTACGACAAAAGCCAGCCAGAATCATCAAATCGATGTTTTGTACATCTTTGTTATCATCCAGATGCGCAAGTAAACGACGAAATGCCGCTGCATCCAGTTTATCTTGTTGTTCTTGAGTTAGATTTTTATATTTAAATTCAGCCACTTTACTTACCTTATTATCATTTTTGGTTAGCTAAAAATACTACCAAGCCTTAGCGCCTTAAGACAATACAAAAACGCCCAAGCTATGAGCTCGGGCGTTTATCATTATTGGCTAAGGTTAACCTTGAATACCAACGATCAACCAAGGCGCATTAGGCGTAGTTAGGTCACGCTCAAGGTGCCAGATATCTTCGATGTTCTCTTCAATACCTTCTACCGAATCACGGTAACGGCCACTGAACTGCAGACTTAGCTGAGCTTTACTCGCATCGTAATCAGCACGCACGATTTCAGCGTCTACGTACATAACGTCTGTATGTTGTTCACCTTCAAGCTTAGCGCGCTCTGATTTAAGGTCTTCAAACAGACTCGGCGATACGTACTCTTCGATAGTCTCTAGCTGATTGTGGTTCCACGCACCCTGAAGGATACGGTAATGCTCACGAGAGCCATTAATGAACGCCGTCTGATCAAAGCCCGGTGGGTAGTTATGTGGAATGTCGCTTTGCGCGCCAAATCCAAAACCGCCACCTTGTGCGCCTGACTGAGGCTGCTCAAAGTTGTGCACATTTGGTTGTTCAAACTTAGGCGCCGAGCCACCAAAAGCTGGCTGCTGACGATTCTGATTCATACTGCCCTGCTTAGAGCCAAGCATGCCTCGCATTAGTTTAAAGATAACGAAGGCAATCAAGCCCATGATCAGAATATCCATAAACTGGATACCTTCGAACGCGCCACCAAAGAATGCCGCTAGCAGACCACCCGCTAACAGACCGCCAAGTAGACCACCCATCAGGCCCTTCTTGCTCGAGCTTTGCGTTTTAGTCGTTTGATCTTTACCAATCGTATTGGTGTTTTGCTGTTGCTGTTTTGGCGCAGGCGCAGTTTTAAAACTTTTGCCGAACGATTTACCGCCGCCAAACTTCTTCGCCTCAGCGATTGGAGTGATCGCTACTGAGACCATGAGTAGAGCAACAAGAGAAAAGAGTCGTTTCATATTCTTCCTTTCAGGTTCCTATCGAGGTTATGAATTTATACTTATTCAACCATATTAACCTTAGCTGACCTAGATTCATACTAAAACGTCTGGGGTACATGTATCAGAATATTGCAAATTGTCCTTACGAAAGTTGACGCTATAGGTACTGCATCATTAGAATATTGAACAATGTTCATTTTAGATTAATAACCATGGCCAGAAGAAACGATCATACCCGCGAAGAACTCGTTGCACTTACACTCAATACCGTCAAAGAGTTTTTAGCGACAAATTCGTACCACGAGCTCAGCTTACGCAAGATAGCCACTATGATTGGTTATGTGCCAAGTACGCTAGTTAATGTCTTCGGCAATTATAATCTACTGCTACTTCACGTCGTCGCTCAGACGCTCGATGAACTGGCTGCCGAAGCTGGTCATGTCGTCGCTAAAAGTAAAGACAACAAAACTGCACTGTATGAGCTTGCTTATTGCTACCACGACTTCGCTCAACGCCACCCTAATCGCTGGCAGCTTATTTTCGAGCACAACATGAATGGCGAAGCTTTACCAGAATGGCAGTCACAACGAATCGACTCTATGACAGGTATGCTAGAACACCTTCTTCAGGCGATTGCGCCTCACCGCAGTGAGACGGATGTTCTTAAAGCCAGTCGCGTGTTATGGTCTGGTGTACACGGTATTACGCTACTCAGCGTTGATGATAAGTTCTTTACCGATCAGCCTATCGATGGCAAGGAATTGATCGAGAACCTGCTCTCTAATTACCTGACCAATTGGTAACATCCTAAAAGTTAAGGATAGCTAATGTCTGATAGCCAAACTTCTTTACTAAGGCAGAAACGTTTTCTGCCTTATTTTGTCACTCAGTTTTTCGGCGCTTTCAACGACAACATCTTTAAAAACGTCCTACTGCTATTTGTCGCATTTGCCGGTGCAGGTGCGCTACCTATCTCTAGCGATCTGTTTATAAACCTTGCCGCTGGTCTGTTTATTCTGCCATTTTTCCTTTTCTCTGCGTCCGCCGGTGTACTGGCAGATAAATATGAGAAGTCCTGGTTCATTCGCAAGGTCAAGCTGGCTGAAATCGGCATCATGTGTTTAGGTGCAATTGGCTTTGTCACCGAAAGCTACATCATTCTGCTTATTCTGTTGTTCTTAATGGGCACTCAGTCAGCATTTTTCGGTCCGGTTAAATACGCCTTACTTCCGCAGCAACTTAAACCAAATGAACTGGTATCGGGTAATGCTCTGGTGGAAACAGGCACCTTCTTAGCCATACTGGTTGGCACCCTTGGGGCGGGCGTTATTGCTTCATCTGAGAGTGCAAAGTACGTTGCTGCCGCCTCTGTAGTCATTTTTGCTGTGCTAGGTTATCTGGCAAGCCGCTCTATTCCTGAAGCTCCAGCCAGCGCCCCTTCTCTGACCTTCCGCTGGCAGCCGATTAAGCAGACCAAGCGTACTATAGCGATCGCTAAGTCAGACAAGACCATTTTTAGGGCGCTAATGGCTATCAGCTGGTTCTGGTTCCTGGGCGCTGCTTACCTAACCCAGTTCCCTAACTTCACTAAGGTCTACTTAAATGGCAGTGAAAGCGCAGTTTCATTTTTGCTCGCGCTGTTTTCTATCGGCATCGCAGTTGGTTCATTGGCCTGTGATAAGTTATCCAACCATCGCATTGAAGTAGGTATCGTTCCAATTGGGAGTTTCGGTATCACTGTTTTTGGCGCGCTGATGGCGTTAGCAGTACCAGATCAGCTACCAGAGTTTGCTGGCTTCACGGAATTCTTGTCCCATAAACCGCTATGGCCTGTATTTATTTATCTACTGCTGCTAGGTGCTTCAGGCGGTATTTTCATTGTTCCTCTTTACGCCCTGATGCAGCAACGCGCTAAAGTCGACCAACGTGCACAGGTGATTGCAGCACTTAATATTTACAACTCGCTGTTTATGGTCGGCAGTGCCATTTTAGGTATCGTCTGTCTGGCTATTATTGGATTATCGATTCCACAACTGTTTTTGTTACTGGCGGTACTCAACCTGCTTGTAGCCAGTTATTTATTTATGCAGGTGCCCATCTTCGTAGTGCGATTCTTAGTTTGGATCCTGACCCATACCATGTATCGAGTAACCCACAAAAACCTGCACAACTTACCGGAAAAAAGTGGCGCCCTGCTGGTATGTAATCATGTCAGCTATATGGATGCCTTGTTGCTAAGCGCCGTTTGCCCAAGACTGATCCGCTTTGTAATGGAAGAAGATTACGCTAATGCGCCGCCATTACGTCGCTTCTTGAAACGAGCTGGTGTTATTCCTATTTCGGCCACGAATCGTCGCTCGATCGTCAGGGCTTTTGGCGAAGTGGAGCAGGCTCTGGCAGATGGGCATATCGTATGTATCTTCCCAGAAGGTCGTTTAACGTCGGATGGTGAGATGAATCCATTTATGCGCGGGATGGATCTGATTCTTAAACGCAGCCCGGTACCTGTTATTCCTATCGCTTTAAAAGGAATGTGGGGAAGTTATTTTAGTCGTCATAAGGGCTCAGCCTGTAAAGGTTTGCCATCACGCTTCTGGTCAAAGATAGAGATAGAAGTTGGTGAGCCAGTTGCTCCTGAATCCGCTTCAACCTCAAGTATGCATGACAAAGTATCATCACTCAGAGGTGATTGGCGTTAATTATCACGTCATTTCACTATTCAAATCAGCAGCTGTTCAATTTTCCTGAACAGCTGTTCAAAACATTCAGCTCTATTTATCGCATTTACTACGCTAAACTGACGTTTACCCTTAAAACATTTATTAGATGATGAATAATCTACGAAAACAGTTACCGTTCTGGCTTGCGCTGGCAGTGTGTCTTGCTCCCTTTATCTCCTCTCCTACCGCTCTGGTGATTGGCTTCTTACTCGCTTCACTAGGTCTGGTTCCATCCGAGTTTAATCTGGCCAAGTTAACCAAGAAATTATTGGCTTACTCAATTGTCGGATTGGGCTTCGGTATTCAGTTTGAACAGGCACTTGCAGTAACGTCCAACGGTATAGGGCTGATCGTCGCAACTATTTTTGGTACCTTGCTGATCGGTTGGTGGGTTGCCAAATGGATTGGTCTGAACAAAGAGACGGGGTATCTGATCGCTTCTGGTACCGCAATTTGTGGTGGCAGCGCCATCGCTGCTGTCTCCCCGGCGATTAAAGCTAACGATGAGCAGATCGGCTTATCTCTCGCGACAGTATTTGTTCTTAACTCTATCGCACTGTTTATCTTCCCAGTGATTGGCCATGCGTTAAACCTTGATCAGCATACTTTTGGTACCTGGGCTGCAATCGCGATTCACGATACATCATCGGTTGTTGGTGCAGCGTCTGCTTACGGCGAAGAAGCTTTAACCACAGCGACTACTCTTAAACTGGCGCGAGCGTTATGGATAATTCCAGTGGCACTATTCAGTGCATTTTTGTTCCGTAGCGACTCAAAGAAGATCACCATTCCATACTTTATCTTGTTTTACTGTATCGCTATCGCAGTCAGTGATCTGCTGCCTCAGTTCGAGATGGTCTATCAGGGTATTTTTGAGGTCGCTAAGCGGGCGTTGGTTGTGTGTCTGTTCTTGATTGGTTGTGGTATTTCTGTCGAGAAACTTAAGTCTGCCGGACCTAAACCACTGATGTTCGGTGTAACTTTGTGGATACTGATTTCAACCACATCATTAGCGTGGCTTACTTTGGCTTAACGCTTTTCCGCCTCTAGTTCGAGTGACTGACGTTTTTGCTGTTTGGAACTGACCACAATTGCGACCACCAGCAAAAACGCAGAGAGTTCTGTCAACGCACGAATCAAGCCTTCGCTTTGTACAGCCACAATTATCTGCAGTAACACTGCTGCAACCAATATTGCTTTCATCGCTTCTTATACCCACATCCATATCTCAGTAGAGCTATTATGAATTAGGGTTATAAGAATGCTAAATTCACATTTGGACTATGAAATTGCTAAATTAACTAAGTTGGCTTTCTAGCCACTTAATGAAGGTATGCACTTTCGGTCTTTTCTCTGAGCCAAGAGGACAGATGACATCATAACTCATCTCAGTTGCCATACTTGGATAAGGCGTGACAAGCTCTCCGGTCTCTATGTATTGTTTGACGAACTGATACCGTCCCATCGCCACTCCAACATCGTGCAGCGCACTCTGCACCCCCATATCACGATGGCTTACACAGTAAAATTGCCTGAACAGATTAACCTCAATATTGTGATGTTTAATCCATCGTTGCCAGACATCAGACTCCAGAGCATGGATAAAATTGACTCTGTTCAGTGACTCTAATCCATCATCAAATATGCCTAGCTGCTTCGCGTAGCCTGGCGTGCATACCGGAATGTACTTTTCGCCAAACAAAGGCTTGCGATAGACGTCTTTGAGCTGGCTATCACCATAGTAAACTGCTACATCCAAATGGTTTTTGTGAAAATCCTGCTCCTCCTGAGCAAAGATATTCAGATTAAATCTAGGGTAACGGCGTTTAAAATCGGCAATTCGCGGTAACAACCAACTATTAGCAAATGCTGGACTAGTACCTATATTGAGCTTGCCATGAAGCTCAGTACTGTTGATGTCTTCTATCTCGCCAAAGATATTACTCAGTGACTTCGATAAGGTTTTTTGAAAACGCTCCCCTTCTGCTGTTAGCTCCAGCTTTCGAGTACCACGTACAAATAAGTTAAAACCTAACTCTGACTCCAACACCTTAATCCTATGGCTCACCGCTCCTTGAGTCAGGTGCAGCTCTTTCGCCGCAAGCGTAAAGCTCATTCTCTGCGCCGCAACGTTAAATGTATGGAGGTTTCTCAGTAATGTCTGTTGGTTTGCCATAGTTGCTATACATTAAAATTTTTAATTCATACTACTAGCCAATTCGTTTGTTTGCACCACAAATTAAGATTCTAATACAACCAGACACTGATTTATCGAGACTAATCATTAGCTGACTTACTTTTGATGATCGAATGAATCAAAATTTTTAATATAAAACTTAGGGGCATAAATGAATATACTTGGATATATGCAAAAAGTAGGTAAGGCACTGATGGTTCCAGTGGCTACATTGCCTGCAGCAGCAATTCTTATGGGGATTGGCTACTGGCTTGATCCTGTCGGCTGGGGTTCAGAAAATATTCTCGCAGCTTTCTTAATTAAGTCTGGCAGTGCAATCATCGATAACATGGCAGTGCTATTCGCTGTCGGTGTCGCATTTGGTCTTAGCCGCGATAAAAATGGTTCAGCAGCTCTGTCTGGTTTTGTGATGTTCTTGGTGGTCACGACCCTGCTGGCTCCCGGCTCTGTCGCTCAACTGATTGGCGTTGAGGCAAACGAAGTTCCGGCAGCTTTTGGCAAAATAAGCAACCAGTTTATTGGCATCATCATTGGTATTATCTCAGCCGAGATCTATAACCGCTATTCGACGGTAGAACTCCCGCAAGCACTGGCCTTTTTCAGTGGCAAACGTCTGGTTCCGATCTTAACTTCCCTCGCAGGTATGGCACTCTCTTTCGTACTACTTTATGTATGGCCAGCGGTCTACGACGCTCTAATCCAGTTCGGCATCAAGCTTGAAAGTATGGGAGCCGTTGGTGCAGGTCTGTTTGGTTTCTTTAACCGCCTATTCTTATCCGTTGGTATGCACCATGCGCTATACCCTGTATTTTGGTTTGATGTAGTAGGAATTAACGATATCCCCAACTTCCTTGGTGGTGCTCAGTCTATCGCTAACGGCACAGGTATCCCGGGCAAGACCGGCATGTACCAGGCTGGCTTCTTCCCTATCATGATGTTTGGTCTACCAGCCGCAGCACTTGCTATGTACCACTGCTCTGATGCCAAGAACAAGAATCAAGTGTTCGCGATTATGCTGGCTGCTGCTATGGCTTCATTTTTTACTGGTATTACCGAGCCGTTGGAATTCAGCTTTATGTTCTTAGCGCCTGTCCTGTTCTTGATTCACGCGGTGCTTACCGGGCTATCACTTTACATCGCCGCAAGTATGGAGTGGATGGCAGGCTTTGGTTTCTCCGCCGGTTTTGTTGACATGGTGCTGTCCAGCCAAAACCCTCTAGCGACTAACTGGTACATGCTACTACTCCAAGGTATTGTTTTCTTTGCTATTTACTACTCAGTATTCCGCTTTGCCATCATCAAGTTCAACTTGAAGACGCCGGGTCGTGGTGAAGATATGGAAAAGGAAGCCGCTGAAGATATTTCTGAATTAGCTAAAGAGTATATCCAGGCAGTTGGTGGCGCAGATAACATTATCGAAGTCGATAACTGTATTACTCGTCTGAGACTGAGCGTAAAAGACTCAGCGGCAGCAGACAGCGATAAACTCAAACAGCTCGGTGCTGCAGGTGTGGTGCCGATTGGCAAAGGCGGTCTTCAGGTCATCGTCGGTCTTGGCAAAGTCGACAAAGTGGCAGAACAAATGAAGAAGGCACTGGCCAGCTAAGGTGTAAAAATGTGGTGACTCACCATCACCACGCCCCCTGAAGTGCACTTTCGCTTAGTCACCGAATGTGCACTTCTTTTTTATCTGCTTATTTGCTGTTCTAACCACTGTCTGACCTTTTGACGGGATACTTTTATCCCACCAGCTAACAGTTCCAATGGCATCTGATAATAGGCTTTTGGCCATTTGAACTTGGTCAATTTAAGCTTGAGCAAGGATTCTATTTCGGATTGCTCAGGTAATGTTTCACACTGCAATACCGCAACTGGTCGATGGCCGTATTCGGCATCTTTTATTGGTACAACAATAGCTTGCTGGACGACATCGAGCTGATTAAGCACTGCTTCTATCTCTTCACAGTGAATATTCTCACCACCAGAGATAAATTGGTTGTCAGCACGACCGATGATTTTCAGTTCATCGCCAAGCCACTGACCAAGATCTTTGCTATCAAACCAGCCATTTTCAACAATTGGCATCAGTACCCCTTGCTGGTAGTAACCGGAAGCGAGAGTTTCTCCACCAATGAAGATACGCTGTCCATCCAGTTTAACCCGTCTTCTGGGCAAGACTCTACCCGTACTATAGAGGCCGTCTATCTGCTTAGCTGTGACGGTTGAAGCCGCTTCTGTCATTCCATATCCGAGCCAGGTTTCAATACCATACTCAGCAGCTTGCTGACTCAGTTCCAGCGGGACATGACTTCCTCCCAATAAAACATGGCTAAGAGTCAGAGGCTCACCACTATCAAGTAGTCGCTTAAGCTGAGTCGTCACCAGTGATGCATGGCTGACATCGCCAATATCCTCGCTTAACGTGCCTGTCCCTATTTTGAGAGTTGCGCCAGTAGCAAGCCAACGATAGACAATCGCCAGACCCGAGACGTGGTACATAGGCAAACTTAACAGCCAGGTATCGCCTTGTTGGAAACGGAATTGTTCAAGTAGACCTTGCGCTGAAGCAAGATGTTGCTGCGACGTGTGGGCAACCGCTTTCGGTGTCCCTGTCGAGCCTGATGTAAATACAATCGATGCGAGAGCCTCGTCTTGATACTCACTGCACCAATTGTCGAGTTCAGGTTCTGCTAATTGGACGTGAGAGCCAATCTCCGGCAGCTCTGTTTCACCAGTGGACCATAGGTAGGCGTGATCGGGATTTGAATACAGGGTTGCCAGTTTAGTGTTGATCTCAGCTTCACTCTGGGGCATTGCAAGCGCGCAAATTGCACCCTGTTCGAGACAAGCGAGATAGAGCAGTAACAGTTGCGGACTGTTCTTACCAATACAGGTAACAACGTCGCCAGCAGATACCCCCTGTTGACCAAGTGATGCTGCCAGACGTGATATTTTTTCGGCAAGTTCTAGCCAGGTGTAACTTTGCTCTGGGGTATGGAGAGCATACAAAGATGGGCTCGATTGAGCCCATTGTTTCACAGGTGATAACTCTGCTTTCATTCTGACTGCCAAATCAAAGCTTGGTCCGATAGCGATGCTACAGGCAACTCGCAGCCCGGCCAAGAAACCTCTAACTGCTGCGCGAATAAACCTACGGTATCTAAACCAGGTACTTCGTCAGGTAGCTGCCAGTGCGCCAGTCTTGCCAGTTGTGTCAGACCCAGACTGGACTCAATGCTCGAACTGACCACCGCTTTAATACCCAATTCTTTGGCTCGGCTAATCAACTCGATACAACGCTCAACGGAACCAATGAGGGTCGGCTTAATGACGATCGCTTTGGCCCCATTGAGATCTTCAAGTTTGAAGTCATTGCGACGAATAGCGTGCTGCAGCGTCTCATCCCACGCAATAGCGATACCCGTATCAATAGCAAATGAGAAACTATCGCCGGGTACCTGACATGGTTCTTCGATAAACGAGATTCGTCCACGTAACGATGGCGCGATCTTTTTAGCAAATTGCCGAGCTTTCTCAGCGCTCCATGCTCGATTCGCATCCAGACGTAAGGTCAAGTCAGGAATCGACTCCAGGAACAGGCTGACTAACATACCATCGCGAATAGGCTCGTACAGACCGACCTTGATCTTGGCCACTTTTTCGCCAGTCATGGCATTCAGCTTCGGGATCAGTTCATCAGGGTCACCGGAACACAGCGGTGCTGCCTGATACGCCCCCTGCACAGGTAGTTGCTTAGCAAGCTCCATCTGGGCCATGGATAAACCAAAAGCAACCGATGGATATAGCGCGCTAAAGTCTAACTCAGCACCTTGCTGCCATAGTGCGAGTTGCTCAACTAACTGTGAGTATGCCTCGTCCATTGTTTCTACGCTAAAGCCGGCCAAAGGGGCGATTTCCCCGCGACCAATTTCGCCATCAAGCGCTAGCTCAACCACAAAACCTTCACGCTGCTTCAACCTCTGGTCACGCAGTATCACACCACTGTCCATCGGTAAGTCATAGCGATACAGTTTGGCTGATCTCATAGCAATATCCCTTTTTCAATTTATATATAATAGGCAAGTTGTAGATAGGTTTCTAAGCCAGAATATTGATAGTAAGTAGAAGGCGCAAAGGTTTACTACCCAAACACGAATCTTCTACAAAGCTATCGCTATTCCGACGACGAAAGCTATGACAACTTAGGGATTGCGTGGAAACTTATTAAAGTCCGGACGACGCTTCTCGTTAAACGCATTACGACCTTCCTGACCCTCTTCAGTCATGTAGAACATCATTGTCGCATTACCTGCCAGCTCTTGCAGACCCGCTTGACCATCACAGTCTGCATTTAGCGCAGCTTTCAGACAGCGAAGCGCCATCGGGCTGTGTTGTAGTGTTTCACGACACCAGCGAACGGTCTCTTTTTCAAGTTCTTCTAGCGGTACAACTGTGTTAACCAGCCCCATGTCTAATGCTTCCTGAGCATCGTAGAAACGACATAGGAACCAGATTTCACGTGCTTTCTTCTGACCAACAATACGCGCCATGTAAGATGCACCCCAACCGCCGTCAAATGAACCAACTTTAGGGCCAGTTTGACCGAACTGAGCATTCTCAGCAGCAATCGTCAGGTCACACATCATGTGCAGTACGTGACCACCACCTACAGCCCAGCCTGCTACTGAAGCAATCACTGGCTTCGGACAGGTACGAATCTGACGCTGGAAGTCCAGAACGTTTAGATGGTGGGTACCGGAATCATCCTGGTAGCCGCCGTAATCGCCACGAATTTTCTGATCGCCACCTGAACAGAACGCTTTCTCACCCAAGCCTGTCAGAATGATCACGCCGACACCTTCATCGTAGCGAGCATCAGCAAGTGCGTTAATCATCTCTTTGACTGTTTGAGGGCGGAACGCGTTGCGAACCTGTGGGCGAGCGATAGTGATCTTAGCGATACCATCTTCGGATTTGTGGTACTGAATATCTTCATATTCACCGCTGCAGTCATTCCAGTTTACTGGTGCGTATAGTTCTTCTTCTGAGATACCGACTGTTTTTGCCATGGTGATTCCTGTTTGTTTACTTATTAACTCGTTGCGAGATACGCGTTATTTGAGTTTTGACGATTTCAGCAAAAGCGTGCGGCTGTTCGACATGAACATTGTGCCCCGCTTCCGCTATCTGGCTGAAAGACAAACCGCTTCGTTCGGCCAACTGACTAAACTTATTGTCTTTCTCGCCGCAAATATAATGTACTGGCACTGTCGACGATTTAAGTGCGTCAAGCAGATAATCTTGCTTTGCCAAAGAGGTCGCTAACAGCATTTGTGCCACTTGGGGGCCTAGGTTAGCACTGCGTTTAACAATCAGTTTTTGTCTTTGCGCATGATTTAGTGAACTAAATACCGCTTGCTGATACCAATCGCCTAGCACCTGCTCAATCGGCTCATTGGTAAAGCGCAGCGCCCATTGAGAGTCATTTTCCAGCCTCAGCTCTCTCTGCTCTGCAGTTGGCAAACCAAAGTTGCCACCTTCAATAATCAGTTGCTGAATATTAAGTCGGCCAAAGTGTTTTTTCACCACGCCGTTCATCGCTATACGGCCACCCATTGAGTAACCAATCAGTACTATAGGACGCTGAGAGTCGAGTTGGGTAAGCAGAGTGTCAGATATTTGATCACAACACTGTTTAAAATCTTGGCAGCGAATCTCAGCGCTCAAACCATGACCGGGTAAATCGATGCACAATACCGGATAGCCGCTCAAATGCGCGATGGTTTGCTGCCAGTCATCCCGACAGCCAAGTAAACCATGAAGAAATACCAGCACTGGTTGCTGTGTATTTTCCATGAGTTCCTGAGTAGCCTGACTATAAAGCATGAAGTTGTTGAGTGAACTCTTTTAGCTGATTAGACGCCTGTTCTGCAGGTGTTTGAATCTCAACCACGAGCGCACCACTACCCTGCTCAATATGCTGCTCGACCAACCGCTGGTAATCCGCCAGAGTTTCCGGTTTAGCATAATCGAGTTTGAACTGCTGAGCGGCATGCATGAAATCAAAGCCGTGTGGCATCTGATAAAGCGACTGTTTCTGTTGCTCTGGCACTGGCAGAAGATCAAAGATGGCGCCGCCATCATTATTGGTGACCACCACCACTACCGGCGTTTGTTCATTACTTAGCAAGGCTAGTGAGTTAACGTCATACAACAACGAAGTATCACCGATAAATACCACTGTCGGCTGTTTGTCGGCTTTCACCGTTCCTGCTGCGGTCGCCACAAGACCATCAATACCGGAGGCGCCTCGGTTGCTATACACTTCTACGCTGTCTAAACGGCTAAACATATCCACCAGCCTAACAAACATGCTGTTACCTAAAAACAGTTGTGCTCGTTTTGGCAATTGATTCATCGTCAGTGCCAGTGCTATTTCAGACAAGGGCGCATCGCAATTAAGGTGCAGAGAAGCAAGGCTATTCACCTGTTCTGACATGCTCTGTAAGCCATCCGCCCAGCCATGATTGCTTTGTACCACTGCAGGTAAAGAGATTAATAAACTCTCTATCCAGACTTCGATAGAAGCCACATGGTGATGCTGCATCAAGTGACTAGCGTTGTTCCGCTCAAAGCTCGGGGACACGTAGTGATACTCAGCATTTGTTGTTTCGATATGGTTAGCGAGCCATTGATTCAAACGCTTTGACACAACACGGGAACCAAACTGTAATACCAGTTCGCATCGCGTTAGAAGCTGGGTTTTCGCGCTATTTTGTAGCCAGAGATCATAGTGAGACCAGCTCGAACTCTGTCCGGATTGGGGGTCACACAGAATTGGCCAGCCTAAACGTTCAGCCAGATGTTTTGCTTGCGCAGCTTCCCCGGCGGTAACGCTACCCACCACAATCAGACCATTGCGTTGTATAAAATCGCTAACATTAGGCTGGCTACTCGGCTGTGAGAAATGCTTGTAGGTAAATCGCTTGCCGCTTTGCCACCAGTCACCGAGTAATGCCGAGTAATCGTGGTATAAGCTTTTCGGCTGATCACTGTAAAGAGGCTCAGGAAACGGGCAGTTAATATGAATCGCGCTGCCTTTTTGCTCTTGTTCAGCCATCACTTGGTCAACCGTGGTCAGTAACCATTTCAACGGCACTTGTAACGATGGACTTGGCAGTTCGACCGCGCAAGTTACGTGACTTGAGAAAATTCCCGACTGGTCAATTGCCTGATTAGCGCCACATGCGACGAGTTCAACAGGTCGGTCGGCGGTGAGGAGCACCAGCTTTTCACCAGTCAGTTTTGCTTCGGCGATTGCAGGTAAAAGGTTTGCGACTGCCGTACCGGAAGTGACTACCACAGCGACAGGCTTGCCGCTTGCCTTAGCCATGCCTAACGCAAGGAACCCCAAGCCACGCTCATCAAAGTGAGTATGGAGGTTGAGATTTGGGTTTTCATCCGCTTCCAGCGTTAACGGAGTCGAGCGAGAGCCCGGTGCCACACAGACTTCACTGACACCAAATCGCGTCAGCTCTTCCAATAGAACCTGACACCAGACACGGTTCAATACCGCCTGATTGACACTTGAAACTACGTTCATTTACGAAGCAACTCCCAATGGTGGGTTGTCTGAAATCAGGGACAAAAGCGTAGACATCTTTTTATCCAGCTCTTGCCATTCGTGGTCTGCAATAGAACCAGGGACGATTCCTGCGCCGGCAAATAGCTGTACTTGGTCATCGACAATCAACGCGCTGCGAATCGCAACACAAAACTCAGCTCTCTGATGGCTGATAAATCCCATTGAGCCTGCATACCAACCACGAGCAAAAGGTTCGTGTTGTTGAATAAAGGCCATCGACTCTTTACGTGGTAAACCAGCGACAGCCGCTGTGGGTTGAAGAGCACTTAGCAGTTGGACACCGTTGACCCCTTTGTTCAGATGGGCATGGATACTACGCTTCAGATGCTGAACTTTACGTAACCGGACTAACCTGGCCTCTTGCTCGACTTCAACATGCTCAGAGTGTGGCGTTAGTCGCTCGATAATATCATCGACGACATACTGATTTTCATTAAGGTTTTTGCTGTCATTAGCCAACCAGTTTGCCAATTCCATATCCTGACTGGCATTACTACCACGACCAATCGTTCCAGCCAGAGCTTCAGTATACAGTTCCTGATCCTGACGTAAGTAAAGACGCTCTGGCGTTGAGCCGATAAAGCTGTGTTTTCGGTCCAGAGACAACATAAAGTGGAAGCTATGATGATTGTGTAAATAGCTCGATTTTAGAAACTGAGCAGCGCACAAAGGCTGATCGAGTGTGACCGCCGTTTTACGTGCCAACACGACTTTTTTAAATTCGTCGTTTTCAATACCCGTCAGTACTTTATCGACCAAGTCAGACCATTGCGCCTTTTCTGGAGTATGTTGGATGTTTTCAATGTGCGCAGAGACTGGCATTAGAGGATTCACATCCAACTGCAACTTACACAGACTGGCGAGAGTACGGTGTTTTTCAGCCGTCAGGTTAACCGCCAGAGACCATCTGTCATCAAAGCGTATTAATTCAATCTGCGGCAAGAAAAAGAAGGAAGACATGCATCGGCGATTCTTGTCGGTCTGACCATCAAATGATCGACCGCCCCATATGCGCTGATCTTCTGCCAGGATAGCGTACGCAGGAGCAGGTTCAACGAATGTGTGTAATTGACCTAAAGCGACAACTTCTTCACGGGTATCTCGTGATTGCCAATAAAACTGAGGGAAAATCGGCTGGGCTTCTAACCAGTCAATAAACGCAAAGTCTGGTTTTTCCTCAAGAACTTGAACCAGACGGGTTACACCGTCTTCTGCTTCCTTTACGCGTTCAATCAGTTCAGTAACGGCTTGATGAAAATTAGACAAATCAGCCTCGTATGCATGGGGATTATTATTCATTTTAGGTGATTACTGTATTTATAGACCCTACTCAAATCAAGGATGCAGCGAATGTTTTGCAAAATCCTGTGATAACGGGCGTGCTACAAGCTGTTAAATCTTGTTATTCAACCAGATTTTTATTCTAAATATTCTCTTTTTGATGTACTTTAATAAAGAAATTCAATTATTTTTAGGGTTTAATCAATGCAAAATATCGGGATGTCGTCGAAACTCGATAATGTCTGCTATGACATTAGGGGTCCGGTACTCAAACATGCTAAGCGCATGGAGGAAGAGGGGCATAAAATACTAAAGCTAAACATTGGAAACCCCGCCCCATTTGGCTTTGACGCCCCTGACGAAATCCTAGTCGATGTAATCCGTAACCTGCCAACATCGCAAGGTTATTGTGATTCAAAAGGTATCTACTCTGCTCGTAAAGCAGTAGTACAACATTACCAGCGTAAAGGTATCCACTCGCTGGATGTTGAAGACGTATACATCGGTAATGGCGTTTCTGAGCTGATTGTCATGGCGATGCAAGCCCTGCTTAACAATGGCGACGAAATGCTGGTTCCTGCGCCAGACTACCCTCTATGGACAGCCTCTGTTGCTCTGTCTGGTGGTAAAGCCGTGCACTACATGTGTGATGAGCAAGCGGACTGGTATCCTGATCTGGACGATATCAAACGTAAAATCACACCAAAAACACGCGGTATTGTGTTAATTAACCCGAATAACCCGACTGGTGCTGTCTATAGCCGCGATTTCCTACTCGAAGTCATAGAGATTGCTCGTCAGCATAAGCTGATTATCTTCGCTGATGAAATCTACGACAAAGTCCTTTACGACGGTGCAACTCACACATCAGTTGCAACATTAACTGAAGACGTATTGGTGATGACCTTTAACGGCCTGTCAAAAGCTTATCGCGTATGTGGTTTCCGTGGCGGCTGGATGTTTATGACCGGACCTAAGCATTTAGCTCAGGGTTATATTAATGGTCTGGATATGCTGGCATCGATGCGCCTGTGTGCCAACGTACCAATGCAGCACGCGATTCAGACTGCATTAGGTGGCTATCAGAGTATTAATGAGCTTATTCTGCCGGGCGGTCGTCTGCTAGAACAGCGTGACCGAGCATGGGAGCTGATCAACCAGATTCCAGGGGTTTCGTGTGTCAAACCGAAAGGGGCGATGTACCTGTTCCCGAAAATCGACACCAAGATGTACAACATCAAGGATGACCAGAAGATGGTTCTCGATTTTCTGGTTCAGGAAAAAGTGTTACTTGTCCAAGGCAGCGGCTTTAACTGGCCTAAACCGGATCACTTCCGCATCGTAACCTTACCGCACGTCGAAGATCTCGAAGTTGCGATCGGTCGCTTTGAACGTTTCCTATCGACTTACAGCCAGTAGTATTTGGTGACGATCTTTCATATTCTTAAAGAGCACTCATGAGTGCTCTTTTTTCATTTCATGGAGTTGAGAAATGTCAGACACCCCTAACGATAATGTCCAAGAAAGCCACTTTTTTGCCCACCTAGCTCGTATGAAGCTCATTCAGCGATGGCCATTGATGCGCTCTGTATCGAGCGAAAATATCTCTGAACATAGCTTGCAAGTCGCTTTCGTCGCCCACGCACTCGCATTAATTAAAAATAAGAAGTTCGATGGCAACTTGAATCCCGAGCGAATCGCTATCTTAGGTATGTATCATGACACCAGTGAGGTCTTGACGGGCGACCTGCCTACTCCGGTTAAGTACTACAACCCAGAGATTGCTAAAGAGTACAAAAAGATTGAGGCTGCCGCCGAGAAAAAACTACTTTCAATGCTTCCGCAAGAGTTCCATGACGACTTTGCTCCCTACCTTATCTCTCAGCAGGCTCACAGCGAGGATGCAATGATAGTTAAGCAGGCCGACACTATCTGCGCTTACTTGAAGTGCCTCGAAGAGCTCAGTGCAGGAAACCATGAGTACGCACTGGCTAAAAAGCGCCTCGACGTCACCTTAAACGAGCGACGTACCCCTGAGATGGAATATTTTCTCACCACATTCGCGCCAAGCTTCGAACTCTCTCTAGACGAAATCAGCTAAGAAAAACTCAAATCCATCATGTTCGCTGCTGAAACGCATTAAGCAGATACTCAATCATCACCTTCTTGCGTTTTGGCATTAGCTGACGATCTGCATAGACCAGACTCACCTGCACTTGCGGCATTTTGTATTGCGGTAACAGACGAACCAGCGCCCCACTGGCAAAATGCTCGCGACAGATAAACTCGGGCAGTACCGCGATGCCTAAGCCATCGATACAAGCTTTAAGACAAGCGGTGATGGTGTTAACCCTTAATCGATGCGGTAAATCAATATGGTATGACTCGCCACTATCAGGCTGGAGATGCCACTTGGGCAGCCGGGCAGCTTTGTTAAACACTTCGACCATATGATGAGGTGAGACCAAGTCTTGATGGCTGGTGATGTCACCATATTGAGCGAGATAGTCCGGACTCGCCACTAAAGCGCGCTTCGAGGAAGTCAGATAACGAGAAACCAGATTCGAGTCTTCGAGATCGCCAATTTGCGCGTAGAGATCAATGCCTTCACCAATGATATCTACTTCACGGTTACTCAGTTCCAGATTCATAGTGACATGGGGGTAATCGAGTAAAAACTGATGTATATAACTACCCAGTACCTGGTGACCTAACTCGACAGGCAAGACAACATTAAGAGGACCGCGTACCAAATCTTGGTTAGCTGACACTTCAAGTTCTGCCTGATTAATGATCTCTAACATTTGTAAGCTGGATTGGTAGAACTTCTCTCCTTCAGGAGTGAGGACTAAACTGCGCGTTGAACGCGTGATCAACCTCACACCTAAGTGCTGTTCTAATTCCACCAGCTTTCTGCTCACTGTTGATTTTGTCATGTTAAGAGTTTCAGCTGCATGAGTAAAACTCCCACAATCAACAACTTGGGCAAATACCGTGACTGCATTTAAATCCATCAATCCTCCCAAACACACTTATTAGAGCAATTTCTGCAACAGTGTTTCCCTTTTTTCCTATCTTATCAACCAATGATATTCATTTACAATTCGTTACATCCACATTTCAAACGATAAAAGAGAACACCATGACAGAGACTCATTCAACCAAGAGTGCAGCGAAATCCAAACGTAACAAAGCGCCTTTGATCGCTACTGCAGTGATGCTGTCACTTGGTCTGTTAGGTGGTGGATACTGGTTTAGCTACGGACAATATTTCGAGTCAACCGACAACGCTTATCTACAGGGTGACATCACGACTATCAGCCCAAAAGTATCTGGCTACATCGTCAAGTCTTATGTCTCCGACAACCAACAGGTGAAGCAAGGACAACTTCTGGTCCAGATTGATGATCGCGACTATCAGGCAGCCCTATCTCAATCAGAAGCCCACCTTGTTGTGGCCAAGTCGAGTGTCAAAAATCTCATCGCCCAACAGACCTTGCAGCGCAGCCAGATTAATCAGGCAGAGAGTCAAGTTGATTCTGCTCAAGCCGAATACGATCGCGCCGTTCAGCAGGTCTCTCGATCTCGTAGTCTGCTAAAACGCAATTACGCCTCACAGGACGAATTAGACAGCATGCTTGCTCAACAAAAAGTCACTCTCGCTGAACTTGAAGAAGCGAAAGCTAATCTTGCTGCCAGCAACGATCAGCTCATTGTTATTGCAAGTGAAATTGAGCAGGCTCAGGCATCAGTAACCGAAGCACAAGCTCAGTTACAACAAGCTCAACTTAACCTCGACTACACCAAGGTTTACGCCCCTACCGATGGCATCATTGGTAAACGTAGCGTGCGCGAAGGGTTGCTGGTTCAGGCAGGCGCTCCACTGATGAGCTTAGTGCCAGAAAACGGCGTGTGGATTGAAGCTAACTTCAAAGAGACCCAGCTTAGCGGCATTCATAAAGGTCAAAAAGTCGAAGTCGAACTGGATGCCTTTCCCGGAAAAACTCTGGAAGGTGTGGTCGATAGTTTCTCTCCAGCAACAGGCGCTAAGTTCGCACTTCTGCCACCCGAGAATGCGACGGGTAACTTCACCAAAATCGTTCAACGCGTACCAGTAAAAATCACCTTACCTGAACAAAATGCCCTTGAGGGACGCTTACTACCAGGTCTTTCAGTTGTTGCGACCATAGATACACGAGGTTAAGCAATGAGCCAAGTTAGTGTGGTCGCTCAAGCAGAAAGCGATCAAGTGCCCACTCGTCACTGGATCGCGTTATTTGGTGGCTTGATTGGTGCTTTTATGGCGATCTTAGATATTCAGATCACCAACTCATCGCTGAAAGATATTCAAGGTGCCCTGTCAGCTACCTTAGATGAAAGCTCCTGGATCTCAACCTCATATCTGGTTGCGGAGATGATTGCCATTCCTCTGAGTGGCTGGCTATCTAAGGCATTGGGTAAACGTCGTTACCTGACCTGGACCACTGCGATCTTTACCCTGTCATCACTGTTATGTTCATTTTCGTGGAACATGACCTCGATGATCGTGTTTCGTGCAATGCAGGGTTTCAGCGGCGGCGCCTTGATTCCCCTCGCCTTCTCATTAGTTGTTCAGTTGCTGCCGCTGAATAAGCGTGCGGTCGGTATGGCGCTGTTTGGGGTGACCGCTACCTTTGCGCCCTCTATTGGCCCTACCTTCGGCGGTTGGCTGACAGAAAATCTTTCTTGGCACTACATCTTTTACATCAATATTCCACCAGCAATACTGGTGATTTCCATGATTCGTTATGGTCTGGATGATGAGAAGCTCGAACTTGGACTGCTCAAAAAAGCCGACTGGTTTGGTATCGCGACCATGGCCCTCGGCCTCGGTTGTCTTGAGGTTGTTCTTGAAGAAGGTAACCGTGAAGAGTGGTTTAGCTCTAGCTTTATCATTACGCTCAGCATTATTTCTGCAGTGAGCTTGGTCTACTTCATCATTAATGAATTACAGCATAAGAAGCCGCTGGTGAATTTGCGGTTGCTGCGTGACGGTCAGTTTGCGATGTCTTGTATTGCCTATCTGATTTTGGGTATGGCGCTACTCGGTTCCATTTATGTACTACCGATGTATCTGACACAAATTCAGCAATACAACGCGATGGAAATTGGTGAAGTACTGATGTGGATGGGTTTCCCGCAACTGCTGATTTTCCCATTGGTGCCTAAGCTTACTCAGATTATTAAGCCCAAGTATCTGGTTACCTTTGGTTTCGCGATGTTTGGTTTAAGCTGCTACGTCAACACACATATGACCGTTGACTTCGGTGGCCAGCAACTGGTTCTTTCGATGGTACTGCGAGCTATTGGTAGTCCGTTTATCATGGTGCCACTGTCACTGGTAGCGATGAAAAACATCAGCAAGCCAGATACCCCTGACGCTTCAACGCTGACTAACGTAATGCGTAACCTTGGCGGTGCCTTTAGTATTGCTATCATCGCTACTTTGCTGGATAACAAAACCCGCGAGCATCTTGGTCATATTAAAGAGTCGCTACCAACAGTGAGCCAGTTAGGTTGGCAGACACTTCAGCAGCAACAGGCCTTCTTTGTTCAGTCTGGAAGTGACGCAGCAACGGCAATGCAACAGGCTCAGGCAACTCTGGTCGCAACCATGCAGCGTGACGCAGCCATCATGGCTTACAACGATGTCTTCCTGATGATGACAGGATTCCTCGCTGTCGCTGCCGTTCTGATTATGAGTATGAAAGATTAATTCTAAGGCAAGTGGCAGAAACTCCATACTTTTCTGCTACTTGATGTCCTCTCTGCATAAGTGTACGGTAAGATAAAACAGAGGGGATTGCCTATGACGTTTCAAATTAGCGATTTATGGCATCAGCGTCATGATGACGAACATAAGATTCGTCGTGATGACCACCGAAGCCCATACCAACGTGACCGTGCGCGTATTCTTCATTCCGCCGCTTTTCGTCGCCTGCAAGCTAAAACTCAGGTGCACGGCAATAGCTTCGATGACTTCCATCGTACGCGTCTGACTCACTCTCTCGAAGCCGCCCAGTTAGGGACAGGCATTGTTGCCCAACTAAAAAAGAAACAACCAGAATTCCGCGATCTGCTTCCAAGCGATAGCTTAATTGATTCACTCTGTCTCGCCCACGACATTGGTCATCCTCCATATGGTCATGGTGGAGAGGTTGCGCTCAACTATATGATGCGTGAACACGGTGGGTTTGAAGGTAATGCCCAGACATTTCGGATTGTGACTAAACTTGAGCCTTATACTGAACATTTTGGCATGAATCTGGCGCGCCGCACCCTGCTTGGTTTAATCAAGTACCCGGCAATGATTAGTGAGACCCGCGCCAAAACCATTCCTGACAGTGTGTCTCATCAACGTAAACTTCGTGCCCGCGACTGGATGCCCGCCAAGGGACTGTATGACTGTGACCAAACTTTGTTTGACTGGCTTCTTGAGCCGCTTAGCGAAAATGACAAACAGCTATTCAGCACCATGCGTGATGAGAAGGTGACGGATACTCAGCACAAGAAGACCCGTTATAAGTCAATTGATTGCTCAATTATGGAACTGGCAGATGATATCGCCTATGGTGTCCACGATTTAGAAGATGCATTAGTGCTTGGCATGGTTAACCGCCATCAGTGGATTGAAGGGGCGGCGAGTCAGTTATCAGAGTGTGGTGACCCCTGGTTTGAACAGCACATCGATTCGATCACCGAAATGCTGTTTGCAGGCACCCACTATCAACGCAAAGATGCCATTGGCGGTATGGTCAATGCCCTGCTTACCAGTATTTCCATCAAACCCGTTGATGCGCCTTTCGAGTGTGAACTGCTCTCTTTTAATGCTTACCTTGAACCTAGAATGGCCATCGCACTCGATATTCTTAAACACTTCGTCAGCGACTACGTTATTCAGGTACCGCACGTACAGGTGGTGGAGTATAAAGGTCAGCAGATCATTATGGATATTTTTGAAGCACTTAGCGCCGATCCAGAAAGACTGTTACCCACTCAGGTACGCCAACAGTGGGCAGCTCAACAAGATCAAAGTGCAGGTTATCGTGTTATCGCCGACTATATCTCATCAATGACTGATGGGCATGCTCAACGCCTGCATCAACAGCTATTTTCTTCCCATTGAGATTGAGTCAGATATAAAAAATCAGGAGCCAGCTGGCTCCTGATTCTGTTTAGTCGGCCATAAAGGCATCTAACTGAGCGGTGAGTTCCAGCTTCTCTTCTCGGCTAACGAAACTGGCTTCAATAGCATTTAAGGTAAATTGCGCCAGCTCTTCCCAAGTTAAACCATGACTCTTATCGACAGCGAGGAAGTTATCCGTCATATAGCCACCGAAATAGGCCGGATCGTCTGAGTTAATGGTGACACACAAACCTTTTCTCAATAACTCAACAATGTTGTGGTCCTGCATCTGATCAAACACTTTTAACTTCGTATTCGATAAAGGACAGACAGTTAATGGCATACGGGTTTTGGCGAGATAATCGACCAAGTCGGCATCGTCAACACAACGCACACCATGATCAATACGGCTCACTTTCAACAGTTCTAAACTGTCATGGATATTCGTTACCGGTCCTTCCTCACCAGCATGAGCTACGGTTAAGAAGCCCTCTTCTCGCGCTTTAGCAAACACACGAGTAAATTTCTCCGGAGGATGACCAAGCTCTGAAGAATCGAGGCCAACACCAATAATTTTGTCTTTATGCTCAAGAGCCTGTCCTAAAGAGATAAAAGCACTCTCTTCATCCAAATGACGCAAGAAACACATGATGATGCGACTGGTTATGCCAAACTCTTCACGACCATCCTGCAAAGCTCGATGGATACCGTTAATCACGGTATCAAATGGGATACCACGCTCAGTATGAGTCTGGGGATCGAAAAAGATCTCACTATGAATCACGTTATCTTTATGACAACGGGTCAGGTACGCATAGGTCAGATCGTAAAAATCCGGCTCGTTAATCAGTACATTAGCGCCCTGATAATAAATATCGAGAAATGACTGTAGATTGGTAAATTCATACGCTGCCTGAACCTCTTCAGGACTCGTGAACGGTAACGTGATCTGATTACGCTGCGCCAGTTCAAACATCATCTCCGGCTCTAAGGTACCTTCGATATGCAGATGCAGCTCAACTTTTGGTAGTTGTTGGATAAAATTGGATTGATGCACGCTTGTCTCCTCACTCAATTTGATTGATATAACAAGCGCCTTTCTCTAGCAAAGTGTCAGACATACAAAGAGAAAAGCGCTAAGCACTTAACTCTTCGTAATCTGGAATTTACGGCTCCAGGTAGAGACTCCCACACCATATCAGTGGGATTATACGAAGCACCGTGAGTGTCACGGTACGACTTATCAATCTGGTATCCGATATGCTAAGCCGCTTAGGGATCTAGTTTAGCCGCTTCTGTCTGATTTTCTAGGTGTTTTCTATTCGCTGAGATAATTTTGCTCAAACACACCCGGTGGCATCTGCTGGATCTGAAACTCAATCATCTGATTAAAGGCATCGATCAAAGGCAGAAAATCACTGTGCGGTTCGAGTAAAGAAAGGATGTGATAACCCGCCTCAACGGTAGAAAGGCTATTGTCAGTTGGCGCTTTGCGAATACGGTAGTTACCTTGTAGATCATCAGGTAAACGTATCAATGGCAATGAATGCAGATTAGTCGACAGTTGCCACATCTTGTAGGCTTTTTTCCACGTGCCGTCGAGCAAAATCACCCGTATCTTATAACCTTCTGCTAATTTACTAGCAACTTGATCGTGAGCCAGCGCCCCCTCTCCCGGGTAGAGGACAAAGTGGTGAAACTGTTTATCACTAAGTAGCTCGTTCAATTGCTGATGCTGTGAAAAATCTTCCCCTTCGAAGCAATGGCTGTTCGCCAAAGACAGTTTTAGTATGCGCGCAGTGCCCATAGGTCTGTTCGTCTCGCTGTGATGCTGTAGAATGACCAACTCAACATTCGATGTTAGGCTTTGTATCCACTTACATATGCAAGCTTTGAGTGACTTTCCACATTGAGAACAATATCGGGACATAGTGTGCGCTTATTTCTTCTGTTAATCGCTATCAGTTTAGTGTGCCTAGGACTTCAATTCGAACCCTTGGCTTCGCAAGTGAACTGGCATCGCTATTTGATTAATCACGGCCAGTGGTGGCGGATCCTAACAGGAAATTTCACCCATACCAACTTTGCCCATCTGGGGATGAACCTGGCTGGCTTATGGGTGATTTGTTTCGTCTTTAAACCTAGCGCGAAAAGCTTGCTACTCTGTTTGCTGGCGGTCAGTGTCTCGATCGGGGTATTCAACTTCTTTACCTCTATGAATGGGTATGTGGGTCTCTCCGGAGCACTGCATGGCATATTCGCTTACTTTGCGACACTGGAAGCGCTACAAGAGCGAAAAAGCAGCTGGTTACTCGTCGCAGGTGTGATGCTTAAGGTGACTTGGGAAATGACCATGGGGGCAGCTCAGTCGACCAGTGACATGATCAATGCTCCTGTTGCCGTCGAATCCCATCTAATTGGTGCTTTGTCTGGCTTAGTGTTCGCGCTGGTGCTCTATTTGATCAAGAAAAAGTCTCAACCACTCCCCCATGAGCAATAATTTGGTTGATGTTCCTCGTTAAAGGGCTCAGAATGGCGCCCTTTTTCACGCATAACTGTTATGTGTGAATATTCCGCATTCATATACAGAGAACACACTATGGGTTTTACCTCCTTAGGCCTTTCTGCTCCGATCCTCAAAGCGATTCAAGATCAGGGTTACGACAAACCATCTCCAATTCAGGAGCAAGCTATTCCTGCTGTCCTTAACGGTCAGGACGTAATGGCAGCTGCGCAGACAGGCACAGGTAAAACTGCAGGTTTCACTCTTCCTATTCTTGAGCGACTAGACAACGGTACACGCGTAAAAGGTAATCACGTTCGTGCGCTGATCTTAACTCCGACGCGTGAACTGGCTGCTCAGGTTCAGGAAAACGTATTTAAGTACAGCCGTTATCAGCGTCTGACTTCTACCGTTGTATTCGGTGGCGTGAAGATCAACCCGCAGATGCTCAAGCTGCGTAAAGGCAGTGACATTGTTGTTGCAACACCGGGGCGTCTACTCGACCTTTATCAGCAAAATGCGATTAAGTTCGACCAGCTTGAAGTTCTGGTACTGGATGAAGCTGACCGAATGCTCGATATGGGCTTTATCCGCGACATTCGCAAAATCCTAGCTTTACTGCCTGCTAAGCGTCAAAACCTGCTATTTTCTGCGACCTTCTCACAAGAAATTCGCGAATTAGCAAAAGGACTGGTTAACAATCCGGTAGAGATTTCAGTTAGCCCTGAAAACTCTACAGCAGTAACCATTGAGCAGAGCATCTACCCTGCGGACAAACGTAAGAAAGCACCTATGCTGGTCAAGCTGATTAAAGACGGTGACTGGAAACAGGTGCTGGTGTTCTGTCGTACCAAGCATGGTGCTAACCGCTTAGCGCACTTCCTTAACAAAGAAGAGATTACTGCTGCACCGATTCACGGTAATAAGAGTCAGGGGGCTCGTACCCGTGCACTGGCTGACTTTAAATCTGGCGATGTAAGAGTATTGGTTGCGACTGATATTGCTGCTCGTGGTATTGATATTCCTCAGCTACCACAAGTGGTTAACTTCGAACTGCCAAATGTCTCTGAAGACTATGTTCACCGTATTGGACGTACTGGTCGTGCAGGTGAAGTGGGTAAAGCGATCTCGTTAGTAGAAGCCGATGAAGCAAGTGATCTGTTTGGTATCGAACGCCTTATCCAGCAAGTACTACCGCGCTTCGAACTGGAAGGCTTTAAACCAGTAAACGAACTACCTGAGTCTAAACTGGACACACGCCCTATCAAACCGAAAAAACCTAAGAAGCCGAAGAAACCAAAGACAGGTCACCAAGACGGTCAACGCTCTGGCGACAACGCACGTGGCAATAAACCAGCAGGTAAAAACAAACGTCACTTTGGCCACAACAAACCAAACGGTGAAAATAACGGTAGCAACGCTAAACGCGGTGAAGGCAAAGCGAAAAACCGCTCTACCGGTAACAAATCATCAAACGGTAAGCCGTCTAACCGACGCCCTAACAAGCCTAAAGCGCCTCGTACTGGTTCAGCGAAAAGCCAGTAGTCACGCTCACTACGCAGCGACCAAAGATTGAAGTATTTAAATCCCCATCAACTCTGTTGATGGGGATTTTTCATGTGGGGACAGGCACCATTGCAACAACAGTACAAGGACAGATACCTTATACGATTACAGTATAAGGACATACATCTTAGTAGATATGTATAGGAGTAATAAATGCACAACGACCCTCTATCTGTCTAGATAGCTGAATAATCGAGATGCCACTAACTATTATTGGTAAGAATTGGGAATCTGAGACAAATTTAAGAAACCGAGAAGTGCCAAGCTTGGTATTGGCTAGGGAAAGTTCAAGCGGTGTATGTCAATTATCGGTTTGTAAACTAGCTGTCCAACCGAAATAAATTAATTCGTTTTCGATTGAATACACGTTTGGCGATCATTGCGCTCTTTATACAGCCTACACTGGTAGTGCGGGGACGTTCTAATTCTGTACAAGCTTTAAACCAGTTTAACTGGTTGATGTTAAGGCGTTCTAATATTG
>Ga0209379_10000590_pt1 | contig 28707 bp, 28 predicted proteins | sample tdDd001_FD_187124 | JGI IMG/M metagenome (GOLD analysis project Ga0209379, IMG submission 187124) | Marine sediment microbial communities from the Atlantic coast under amendment with organic carbon and nitrate - tdDd00.1 (SPAdes)... | ecosystem: Environmental > Aquatic > Marine > Coastal >...
ACATAGTAGTCTTTGATGATTAAGTCTAATCCACTCAACTTCAATGCTTGTATTAAAACAAAAGCATTACCACCAGTACACCAAATAACATCACATTCATTGATCGCTTTTTCTAATTCACTTTTTCTCGCGAAATACTCTCTTAAATCTACGTGATGAACCTGTAAACCAAGTTCCTCAAGATCCGATTTATCATTTCCTTCAATCTTTTTTCTAAATTCGAGATCATCTAAATCATCCATAGCATTGGTTATAAATGCTACTTTTTTATTTCCTGTAGATGTTAACTCCTTGAGTCTATCTGTCTCATTACCTGTTCTAAATGATGATAAATAAAATTTCATATGTATACTCCCCCACTATTTTATTTAGATTAATTTTGATTCCAATACTTCTAGGTAGGCAATGCTCTATAACGTTCCCACAACTAAATCATCTATCACATACTCCATACATTTATCTCTTGAATTCACGTAATCCTCAATTGCTTTCTCAATAATTACATCTGGTATAACTGTCTGAAGACCAGTACCTGGGTCAAACTCGAAATACTTATTTGTGCATTGAACTTCGCCCCCTACATTTGGGAGTTCAATTATTACTTTTGGTCCCGAGTTTCCATAACCATTTGGAGTACCTCCGGTTGGCTCACCTATGAGTGTGCTATTTGTAAGGCGTCTTAACACTGCTGCATTATCTGTTCCCGATGAAAATGTTCTGTTTCCAATTAGGACATAGCTCTTATCTGGCTGATTTAACTTCTTGCTTTTGGCCAGTTTCTTTCTAAATGGGTCAAATAGACCTGAATCTCCACCTGTGTTATACCTGAGATCAATCACGAGTTTATCAACATCATTGTTATCAATGAAAGACCAGACCTCTTCAGTGAACTGATCGAAGGTGTAATCTGGCTCCGGCCAGCACTCATCATAGTGAACGATTACTATTTTGTTTTCATCATCATACTCAAAACTATAGTTCTTCTTATCTATCTTATCCATAGTGCCAACAAGGTTGTTGACATATCCATCAATGACATATTCAATTTTGCTTTTTTGTTCAAAATCTTCTGTAATAACATCTACTGATTTAAGATCAGATCCATCTAAATAAGTTAGGGTCACTTGCTCTTTTGTATCAATAAGTCCCAGTGCCTCAGATATGTCCGGGATTCTTATCCAGGTAGTCGCTATGTACTCATCCCAGTATTCATTTTCTGATGGAATCAACTGTTCAAGTTCATAAATCACTGCGTCTGTTGGAGTATCATCAAATTTTACAATTTCTTTGAATAACAGATCCTCATACTCCTTAGTTGCGTTCACGCAGTATATGGACCCCTCTATTGTTACGAATTTTAGTGGTAGAACAGTTTCTGTGAGATCTTGTAATCCACTATAAATCGTATGCGAATCTCCAATCATTGCTACGATCCTCATTAGCTCAAACTTGAATTCAACAAGACTCAGGTTGTCTGCTCTATTTTTGAGCAGTTCAAATTCTGCTGTGAGTGTAGTTTCTGATACATGATCATAAAGGCCTTTGTGAGTGCTTTTCAGTTCTTTGTATAGATGGTCAATGTCCTTTGCCCAAAGTGCTGCTATTTCGTTTTGCTGTACATCGACTGTGCTTACCACTTCATTACCGATTTGTGGATCAGTGGCTTTTGTTGTTGCTTCTGTATCACTACAACCTGTCATGAGTATGACACTTGCTAGCAGTATTGCATTTATTGGTCTTTTAATCATTGCAATGTCTCCTTTGAGTATTCATCTATTAACGTGAGGCCAGATTCTAAGTAGAGTCATTACGTTCTCACGTTTCTCAATGTGTAGGGCGTTGTGTTTTTCGTTATTTAACAAAAACTGATTCATCTAAACCACCTTTGTCAATAATAAGATAATAATTCCCTTCAATAATCAGTAAACTATCATCGATTACAATATAATTCTGTGTTATTTTTTCGTCAGAAAGTTCTATGTAGTACATGTTCTCTTCACTCACTTTTGAGACATATTGCAAAATAGGAAATCTTATGGCTTTTATTTTTCTTAGCTCATCCCAAAATTCTTCTCGTTCAAATTTGTAGCTCATTGTTTTCGAAGTACTAGATCCCAATCCGGGAGAATAGGTCGTAACTTTTACTGTTTCAATCCGTCTAATACCAACTTTAGAATGAAGAATTTTATATGAGTTTCTTGGATAAAAATATGTAACTATCAGAATAATTACCACTATGAAGACAATTCTTTTCTTTGTCATGATACAGACTCCTTATGAGCTAATACTTGAAGTAGAAATACAAGCAAAAGATAAATAACGGTAATCCAATAAGAAAGAGCACATTATCAAAATTTAAATAACCATATGATGCTAACAAGCCACACATTATTATCACCTCTATTTCTCAAATGATTTATAACCTTCATGCTAAGTCTCCACCAGGCGTATGCCGGGACTCTGCTGTGTTATGTAGAGTCTTTAACGGTGTCTAGAAATCAATACTAAGTCTAACCATATCTATACACTGAATACCATTTTCATAGATTTCCTCATCGTAGTGTTTAATGAAGAAATCCTTATCTATTCCATTCATTCTAAATCCGCACTTCTGATATAACGCTAATTGACCAATACTTGAATTTCCAGTACCAACTTCTAAAGTAATCGCGCCTTTGTTTCTTGCAGTTCCTATTGCATGAGTAACCAATTTCTTGCCTATTCCTTGTCCATGATACGACTCATTAACTGCAACATTCACTAGTTCAAGTGTTTGTGGTCTCGTCTTTATTAATACATAAACTCCAATAGCATCCTCATCTTTCATTACATAACATTCGCCACGACTTAGATACTCATCTACTGCATGTTTTGATGGATCAGCCAATAGTAATAAATCATACGGAGCTTCACTTATGTCATTAAGACTTTCTATTTTATAGTTCATATTTTTCCCCAATCAATTTATGTTCACATCACTTATATTCAATGTCTTTTCGTTATCGTAAGACTCCATTATTTAGTATATTACAGTTTGTATTGTTTGTAACCCTTATTTTGGAAATAAATAGCACCTCAAATGTTGTATTTATTAACTACAACATTTGAGGTGCTTCTTCCTTGATCCTAATCAATCATTCCAACCGACCAAGACTGAATTCGTGTAAGAGGTATAGCTTCCTTATGATAAAGCGTTAGCCTTTCAATTGGAAATGCCAGATCGATTTTTCTATTATGTATCTTCTCCAGCATTTCTTGTGAAACATGGGTCTTCATAATGACATATGAAAACACATCCGAATCCATCTTTAAGTTAAATTCAGAAAGCTGACGGGCTAATTCTTGTTTCAACTGACTTATAACTTTATTCTCTTTGAACAACAGGTGTACTTGTCCATTAGGCAGCACTTTATAGCAGTCTGTATGGAGTATGTAATCATCACTACCCAGATTATGTATCTTTGAAATTGCGCTCTTTATAACATCACTCAGCTTCTCACCATATCTAATAAGCTCCATGGAGTTATTATAATGTCCGACAACAGGTATATCGACAGGCATTGCAGTCATTTTCTTGTCACTATACTCGTCACGAAGTGCATAGATCATGCTATTTAACGGTTCTGGTATATCTATTGATAAATAAGCCTCAAAACAAGGCTGCACAGTTCCTGAATTTTTCATATACTCACTTCTCCTGCGAATTATTGGTTCAGAATCTTGCTTAATTTCCTTTTAACGTTTCGTATATAGCATATATAGAAATTCAAGATTCAAGAATTCTATATATGCTATATACGAAACCTAGAATTGTAATTATGCAAGATTCTCTGTCAACTGAACTATTATAACATAAAAAAAGCCACCATCCGTTAGGATGATGGCCTTCAGTATTTAATAAATTATGCAGCGTTTTCTTCAAGGCTCTTTTCGAACTCAGCGTTCTTAGTAGCGTTGAATACGTTCTTATCAAGTGCACCTTCGCCTTGAGCGATGATACAAGTACAAACAGCATCACCAGTGATGTTTACTGCAGTACGAGTCATATCAAGAATACGGTCAACACCCATGATGATTGCAATACCTTCTACTGGTAGTCCAACTTGTTGAAGAACCATTGAAAGCATGATCAGGCCAACGCCCGGTACGCCTGCTGTACCAACAGAAGCTAGTGTAGCAGTAACGATTACCATCATGTACTGGTTAATAGTAAGATCAACACCAAATAGCTGTGCGATAAATACCGTTGCAACACCTTGCATGATTGCAGTACCATCCATGTTGATTGTCGCGCCAAGAGGCAGACAGAATGATGCAATATCTTCTTCAACACCACAACGTTTTACAGTTGTTTCGATAGTGATTGGTAAAGTAGAAGATGAAGATGCTGTAGAGAATGCTACTGCCATTGCTGGCGAGAAGTTCTTAAAGAACTGAACAGGATTCAATTTAGTAATTGCTGCAAGTAGACCTTGGTAAGTAAGAATCGCATGTAGGAATAAAGCGCCAACAACAGTTAACATATAAACCGCTAGTGGTCCAAACATTCCCCAGCCTAGAGTTGCAAATGTCTTAGCGATCAGACAGAATACACCAATTGGTGCCATGTGCATTACCATTTCAACGATCTTTAAGTTTACATCGTTAAGTTGCTCGAAGAAAGTGAAAACTGACTTCGCTTTTTCGCCTTGAATTGTTAGTGCAGTACCAACAAACAGTGCGAACACGATGATTTGAAGCATTTTGCCATTAGCAAGTGAAGAGATAGGATTCGTTGGAACCATATCATAAAGAACCTTTACAAGTGCTGGAGATTCTTTAGCAGCGAACTCTGCGCCTTCCATTGAAATACCACCAACCATACCTGGGTTTGTAATATTAGCAAGTGTAATCGCAATTGTAATTGCAATTGCAGTTGTCATAAGGTAGAACAGAATCGTTTTAGAACCGATACGGCCAAGTTTCTTAACGTCACCGATCATTGCAGCTCCAACAACTAGTGAAACAAATACTAGCGGAACAACCATCATCTTGATTGAGTTAAGGAATACTTTACCGATTAATACAAAGAAGAAATCAATAATTACGTTTTGTACAAATGGTACACCGTTCATTGGGTATAGAACAATACCTGCGATTGCACCTAAGATTAGTGCAACAAGGATTTTAGTAGTAAGACTCATTTTTGTTTTCATATAATCCTCCCTTTCTCTATAGAACATTTAAATAAATGCACGTCGTCCCAACCCCCTAATATGTTAAGACAGTTATAATATTAAATCTTGCACCTCGGGTTTCTACATTTTCCTACACAAACCTACACAAAAACGTTTTCCGCATTGGAATTCCAACATTCTTGTAGAAAATAAAATTGTGTGACAATTGAATCATCGTATTTTTAGTATGCATTTTCGTCATTTGTTTGTAACAATACAGTTATTTTTGTATACAATCATTACTGAAATGTAACAATTTGCACCCTGTGTCGACTTTCACCCTACATTTATACTTTCTCCTACATAAAACTACAAATTCCTATCTTCTCTATAATCAAAAAACAGAAGCTCTGTATTTCTAGTACAGAGCTTCTGCTCAAAGGAGAATCTTGCAGAATATCCTTTTAACATTTCTATATATGATGTATACGAAACCTGTAATTGTAATTCTTTAAAATTCTGAAATAAAAAAGAGTTCCTACATTATGTATAAATAAGTAGGAACTCTTTAAATGAATTATATTAGGTTATTAGTACATACCTGAGTTTAATTCTTCAGCTGTAATGCTGTTTTCTTCAGTCATTTCTGGAATTGCAAGATCAGTTACAGCATTAATGTTGTAAGATGTTGACTCAACATCCATTGTTACTTTAATTTCAGTTGCAGATTCAGGTTCTGTAACAGTCATATCAAGACCAACTGCAGTAGCAACAATTTGCTTGTCCTTGTCTATGCTGAACGTCATGTCGAAACGATCTACTGCAAAGTATGAAACCGCTTCAGTCCATGCCGCTTCAAATTCTGTACTCATTGTATCTATTTCAGCAACAATCTCTTCATCTGTCATTTCAATACCAGCCATTGCTAACTGATTCTTTTGAGATGTGATCATGATTTCACGAAGTGACTCATCTGTCAGCATCGTTGTGATAAAATCTTTCACAAGCTCTTTTGAACGAACGTCATCAAATGAAAGTGAGATATTTGATACTTTAACATCTTCACCATTTACTGAAACAGTTGCGTTTTCTTCAAGAGTCAGTTCTTCATCAGTAATTTTAGCAAGCATAATGTCATTGAACTTTTTGTTGATTTCAATAGATTGCTCTTTTGTCAAAGTCATTGACTCGCCAGATTCTGTTTCAATCTCTTGAACAATGTATTGCTCCATCATTGGAATCTTCATAATGATTTCTGAGTCGTTCATGTACAACTCAACATTGTAAGTCATGCCACTAAGTGCAGCAGAACCTGTTAATGCAATTTGAGGCTTGTCTTCGATGATTGATTTTGCATGGAAGTTGACATTAACGTCTTTAACCATTGATGCAAACATTTCAACCATTGGATCTGGATTTTCACCAAGATCAACACCGAAGTGCATGTTCATGTCTTGCTCTGCTGATGTTATTTCCAGCGAGTTCATTGTTGCTTCTTCTAGCATTTCCTTTGGCGTTTGTTTAGGTGTACAACCTGCAACAGCCAATACCAGAACAAAGATCATTAGTAATGATACGAGTTTACGATTCATAATATTTCTCCTCCTTGATTTTCAAATCCCATTTATTGTATCATGAGAAACCAACATATTCCATTAAAAAAGTCTTAAGACGTTATGTAAGAATATTCAGAATCAATCTTCAGTTTTAACAATATCCAGAGGTTCTTTTATATACTTTCTAATACCGTATCTTTCTCTATAAGCACAAAGATACTCGCCCATTTTTTTTGTATCTTTGTTCATTTTGCGTAGCTCTTCTAAGTTTAAATCTTGACTGAAAGGACATGCAGAAAGACATACGCCGCAGTCGGTTCCCAGCGAGCGCCATCTTTCATAACAGCTTTCCTGATTGATTTTCCATCTGAGATCGCCATCAAGTATCACTCTTTTCTCTTTAGAAATGGCTTGACCCGGACAAGTTCTTGAGCAAATCCCACAGATTTCACAGAACTCTGCAAAGCCGTAGTCTACTGGCTCATCTGGAATAAGTGGTAAGTCAGTTGTCACAACACCAATTCGAACTCTTGGACCATATGTTTTTGAAGCTAAAATTCCCATTCGTCCAATTGCACCTAGACCTGCGGCTTCTGCTACAAGCGGAGCTACGACTAAATAGTTGCCATCCATGTGATTTCTCGCCTCGTACCCAAGTTCTCTAAGCATATATGTAAGTACAAGACCCGTCATACCTGCATCTACATACCCTTTTACCACCGCAATCACTTCTTCAATTTGAGGCGCACGATTGATCATGTCTTGGTCCATCTCAACTGTAAATACAATGGCGTAGTGATCTTTAGGTTCAACAACGTCTTTATAATTCTCTGGTTTTCTGCCGCGATGAGAATAATAGTACTCTGGCTTCATTTTAGTTATGCCTACATCAATGGCACCATAAAATTTTGCGTACTTCTTTATTATTTCAGTCATTTCCTCTGGAGACGTCTCCACGCGTTCAGGCTGGTGTTGACCCTCTGATAGAGGATTTATATCCCCAAGCATTCTGAAGACCGAATCCGCGAATCTGGAATGGATGGGATGATACGTCATTGTCCCTTCACCACAGATATTTGGAAGTGTTTTAATACGATCATCATTTTCCTTATGTTCAGGATGTTCCTTATAATAGTCTTCGTAAGCTTCACTGCCTTTTTCATAACCCATTCGAGCAAACATTGTATCTCTTTCATCAATTCTTTTCATCTTTATCCCCTCCTGCTATGACTCTCATAGTTATTTTACCATTTAAGTATTCATATTTGTATTCATATTTGTATTCAAATATTGGTATTAGATAGATACTAAAATAAAAAAGATCCACCATTTAATATGGTGGATCTTAATGTGACTGGTAATTAATCAGGTTTAATTTTCTATTTTTAGTTCCCGATATATGCAAGCTCTTCAGAAGTGATACTATTGTTTTCATTTAGCTCTGGGAACTCAATATCTTTTACATTATTAATATTGTATGTTGATGTGTCAATATCAAACTTAACTTTAGAAGTCTGCTTAGTGTTTGGATCATGTACAATAAGACCTACTTTTACATTTGAAGCAACTAATTGACTTGACTCATCAATGCTAAATGTCATTTCACATTGATCAACGTACATGTATCTGCTAATTTCAGTCCAAGCTTTCACAAGTTCGTCTGTAATATCAAGTTCTGCAAGAATTTCCTCATCTGTTAGTTCTAGAGTATTCAGTTCACTCTGCTGCTTGATTGAACTTACCATAATACTTTTAAGATACTCATCATTCATTAGTTCATTCACGTAATTCACAGCAATTTGTTTTGCGCGAGCACTTGTCAGATTTACTTTGATGTTATTTACTTTCACATTTCTTTCATTAACATTTACTATTATATCCTTCTCAAGTACAACTTCGTCGTCCTTAATTAGATCAAATACCATGCCATTTAGTTTTTTAGAAAACTCCATTACTTCTTCGGTGTTATATATTGCAAAATCAATATCATCTGTATTGTATTCTTGAACCACATAAGGTTCAACCATAGGGATTTTCATTGCAATTTCTTTATTGTTCATGTATAACTCAGCTGTGTATGTCATACCGCTTAAAGCAGCTGTTAATGTCATTTCAGCTTTTAATGAGTCCTCTGTGCTTGTCTTAGAATGAATGTCTAGATCAACATCCTTCATCAGTTCTTCAAAAGATGCAAGTGATTCATCTACATGCTCTCCCAGATCAATACCAAAGTTCATTTTAATATCTTGCTCACAAGATTTAATCTCAAGTGCTTTGAGTGAAGATTCCTTAAGCATCTCCTTAGGTGTAAACTCTGCTGCAAATCCAACTGTAGATGTCAAAAGAGTCATAGACATCAGTAGTGCTGTTATTTTTCTTTTCATATTATCCTCCCACAACTTAACTTATAAACGCGTACCACAACATCCTATCACATCTCACTATTATTTCCCATTAAAATAATATAATTACATATCTATTTGTGCATTTTAATAATTCTGTTGAGTATCTGGAAAGCACGACGTGTTCAGCTTGTAGGTAAAGTCACATTCTGTATACTTAGTGGTTTCTGAATGGAAAATGGGTTGTTGCAAATGATTATGCAACAACCCATTCATTTATGTGCACCTTAGGAGAAAGCGCTCTATTTGCTTAATGCATTTTCAATATCTGTTGCCGTTGATAGCGATAGAATATCATTCACCATACTTTGGGCCTTCTTATAATCAATTCCCATCGTTGTCTTTCGTGCTTTCAGTATCGTTGAAGGACTCATGCTGAATTCATCAAGACCCATGCCTATTAATAGAGGCATCAGTGTTAAGTCACCGGCCACAGAGCCGCACATACCGACCCATATTCCTGCTTCATGACCATTTTTAATCGTCATTTTTATAAGTCGAAGTACAGCAGGGTGATACGCTGTATATAAATCCGCAATCGATTCGTTCATTCGATCAACAGCAACTGTATACTGAATTAAATCATTCGTTCCAATACTAAAGAAGTCAACTTCCTTCGCAAGTAAATCTGATGCGATGGCTGCTGCAGGAATCTCTATCATGATTCCAACAGGAACATCATCAGCAAACTCAACGTTTTCATTTCGAAGATCTTCTTTAACGGATTCAATAATAGCCTTTGATTGTCTGACTTCTTGAACAGATGAAATCATCGGGAGCATAATACGAAGTTTTCCATAAACACCGGCTCTAAGCAGCGCTCGAATCTGAATTTTAAATACTTCAGGCTCATTTAAACAGTATCTAATGGCACGATAGCCAAGGAATGGATTCATCTCCTCAGGCATATTTAAATAAGAAACTTCCTTGTCGCCACCTATGTCCATAGTCCGAATGATAACAGGCTTATCTGTCATACCTTTTAAAACAGCACTATAAGACTCATATTGTTCCTCTTCAGTCGGTGCAGATGTTCTATCCATAAATAAGAATTCACTTCTAAATAGACCAATACCTTCGGCGTCATTTTCTAAAACACGCTCCAAGTCATTTGGTGAAGCTATATTGGCAGCAAGCTCAATGGACTTCCCATCGGCCGTTTTGGTTTCTAATCCAATATATTTTTGAAGCTCTTTCTTTTCAAGCTCAATTTGATTGATTCTGTCCTTATAATCTACAATGACTTGCTCTGTTGGATTAAGGGTCAATGTACCCTGATCACCATCTACGATTGCTTTCTGCTCTTGCGCAAGTGCTTCAAAAGCCGTTCTTCCAATACCCATAACTGCCGGAATACCAAGTGTACGAGCAATGATCGCACTGTGAGAGGTTTTACCACCTACAGCTGTAATTATGCCGACAATGTTCTTAGCATTTAATTGCGCTGTATCTGATGGTGTCAGATCCACAGCCGCAATAATACTGCCAGGCTTTGCAAGGCCTAAATCTACAGATGCTTCTCCTCTTAAAATTCGAATGATTCTTCTCGCAACATCTCGAATATCATGAGCACGTTCTTGGAAATACGGATTATCCATACCTTCAAACATTTGAGCCATGGCTTCGGCCGACAATTGAACCGCATACTCTGCAGACCAAGAATCATCTGTAATTTTCCCAGCTATATCCTTAACCCACTCAGGATCTTGAAGGATCATAATATGCGCTTGAAAAATTTGAGCTTTGTCTTCACCAAGTGTCTCACGCTTTGATTCATAAATGTCTTCAAGTTCTGAAAGTGATTGTCCAAGTGCCTGCTGCAGACGATTACTTTCTAACTCTACATTTGAGGACTTGCTTTCCAAAGCGGGTTCATCTGGTTTAACCAGTAAAAGCTCACCAATTCCAACACCGTCTGAGACGCCAAGTCCTTTAATAGTTTCAAACACTAGGCCTCGACTCCTTCAATAATTTCCTTAAGTTCATTTTCAATAGATGAGGGATTGTCTCCAGTGGCATCAATGCTGATTGTTTCACCTTCTGAAAGACCCATACCCATAATGTTCATAATAGATTTTGCGTTGATTTTACTTCCTTCTTTAATAAGGAACACTTCACCACTGTATTTTGTTGCTGCACTTACAATAAAACTTGCAGGTCTTGCATGCAGACCGTTTTTACTCTTTATAGTCACTTCAACCATTTTAAGTCCTCCTCAAATCATCAACTTTATTCTAAATCATCAGATTTTCTTTAATATTTATACAAGCGAAAGTACCGCTGCACCCTTCACACGAGACGAGGCCGTGTCACCCAGGTTCACTTGAATGTCTTTGACCTTGTCTGGTGATGTAATAACAATCGGTGTAATCACAGATTTCCCATGTGATTTTAGAACGTCTAAGTCCACTTTCACAACAACGTCTCCCGCTTCTACAGTGGCACCAACTTCAGCGACTCTTGTAAACCCTTCGCCTTTAAGCTCTACAGTATCAATACCAATATGAACTAAAACTTCAATACCGTCCTCAGATACGATGCCAAACGCATGATTCGTTGGGAAGATTTGAGCAATCTTACCTGCACAGGGTGCTTTAACCTGGCCGTCAGTCGGGTTGATGGCAAAACCATCGCCCACCATTTTTTGAGAGAAAACAGCATCAGGTACTTTTGTAATGTCAATCACTTCACCCGTCATAGGGCTTGATAGTGATAATGTTTTTTTCTTAAATAATCCAAACATAGTTAATTCCTTTCATATCACAGGTTCACTTTCTATTTTGAAATTTTTGAAGCTGCAGCTTCATCAACAATTATCGTCACATTTGGGTGGAGTTGGAGCACAGATGCTGGTAGCTCAGGCGTGATTTTCCCATTCACCATACCTGCAACAGCGTCTGCTTTTTCTATTCCAGAAGCAAGAAGTATTATGCCTCTTGATTGCATGATCGTTTTGATCCCCATGCTTATGGCTTTTTTCGGTACGTCTTCGATCGTATCAAAGAATCTGGCATTGTCATTAATCGTCTGTTCATCAAGCTGTACAATATGAGTTGTCGCTTCAAACTTTATGTCAGGTTCGTTAAATCCTATATGTCCATTTCTACCAATGCCCAATATTTGAAGGTCAATTCCACCGGCCTCTGCTATTAGCGTCTCATAGCGCTCACACTCAGCTTCATAATTCCCAGCTGTGCCTGAAGGTATATGATAGTTTTCAGTTGTTATATTAATATGCTTAAAAAGCTGTTCTTGCATAAAGTATGCATAACTTTGCTCGTGTGTTGACTTTAAGTCCAAATACTCATCTAGATTAAAAGCGGTTACACTTTCAAAACTGATCATGCCTTCTTTGTAAAACTTAATAAGCTCAGTATACAATCCAACAGGCGTTGAACCAGTTGCAAGGCCCAAAACACTGTCTGGCTTTTGTAGAATCTGACCGACAAATAAATGTGCGGCTTTTCGACTCATGTCATTGTAATCTTTTACAACGATGATATTCATGAACGTCCTCCTGAAAATTTCAAATAACCTTTTATAAAGACTTTTTCAACACAGAGTGAGTCACCAAGGAGTACAATGTCTGCGTGTTTTCCAGTCTCAATACTGCCCTTAATATGATCGATCCCAATTCGTTTTGCAGGGTTCAAGCTCAACATATTGATAATTTCTTCAAGGGGTCGACCTGTATGTTCTATTACATTTCTGAGTGCACTGTCCATTTTATGAACGCTTCCTGCAATTGTTCCATCTTTAAGCCTAGGTGCGCCATCTTTAACAATCACTTTCTGCCCACCAAGATCATATGTTCCTTCACTTAGAAAGCTCGCCCGCATGGAATCTGTAACCAAAATCACTTTTTCAGGGGATTTAATCCGAATAAAAGTATCATAGAATCCAGGATGAACGTGAACACCATCTGTTATTAACTCTGATGTGAACGGTTTTGCAAATGTCGCTCCAACGGCTCCAGGTTTTCTATGATGAAGACCTGTCATTGCATTAAAGCAATGGGTCACATGATCAACACCCGCGTCATAAGCGAGGCAAGCTGTTTCAAAATCACAACCTGTATGGCCCATGCTTAATACGACGTTTCTATTTTTCATCGATTTTATAAATTTGAATGCCTCGTCCATTTCTGGAGCTAAGGTGATTATTTTTATAATGTCTAAATGTTTCTCTATCCAATCAATCGTGGGCTTTTGAATATGTTCAGTTGATTGAGCGCCTTTGAACTCAGGACTAATAAACGGTCCTTCTAAATGAACGCCTACAACTTCACTCCCTGTCAAATTCGATTCAGATTGAATTTTCATGTACTCCCGAACTTGATCTAGAGCAGCTTCTATCGAAACTTGATCCATCGTCATTGTTGTTGCAAGGTAAGACGTTGTACCCGCTGTGATCAGTTTCTCAGAGATGATCCTCAAAGCTTCCAAACTGCCATCCATTGTGTCTGCACCACCGGCACCGTGAACGTGGATATCAACAAATCCAGGACTCACATATCCATCGTGATGAATAACTTCATACTCAGTGTTCTTGACGTTCCCTTCCCACTGCTGATTTGACATAATACTTTCGATTTTGTCTGTAAACACGAGGACATGATCTTCTAATATTTTATTTTCAAGTATGATTTTTGCACCTTTAATAACAGTCTTCATTAATAGATTCATATTTGCCTCCAAATTACTCTATCCAAGGACGAGATGAATTAAATTGATTTAAATTACTGTTAAACTTTCGTCTCTGGATAGAAGAATTCGGCGGAGGGGGCTCTCCCTCCTACCAAATTCCTCAATATTCATAACAAAATTGATATTTATCCGAGCATTTTTCTCATTTCTTCTGCAATCAGTTCAGCGTGTGTGCCGACAACCACTTGCATGTTTTTCTTATTAGGTCTGATGACACCAGCGGCGCCCAGTTTCTTAAGAGGTGAGTCTTCGATTGCTGAATTGTCCTTAAGCGTCAGACGTAAACGTGTGATACAAGAATCGATTTCAACAATATTGTCGTGACCACCAAGTAGTTGGAAGTACTCAACCGCTATTGCTGCGATACCACGATCAGCAACTGCGTTATCTACATCTTCAGAAGATTCGTCCATACGACCTGGTGTCTGAATGTTGAATTTCTCGATCATGAATTTAAATACAACATAGTATAGAGCGCCGAACGCAAGTCCAAGCGGAATCAACATGTATCCGTTTTTCGCAAGGTGCATGTTCATAACGTAGTCAATAAGACCAGCTGAGAATCCGAATCCGTGAAGAATACCCAGAAGTTGTGTGATTGCAAGTGCTGCACCTGACATTAGTGCATGTACAAAGTATAGACCTGGTGCAATAAATACGAATAGGAATTCGATAGGTTCTGTAATACCTGTTAAGAATGATGTGAATCCAATTGAGAACAACATACCGCCAACAGCCGTTCTGTTTTCAGGCTTTGCAGCACGGTACATTGCGAAACAAGCCGCTGGAAGACCGAACATCATTACAGGATACCAACCAGCCATATAAATACCGGCAGTTGGATCGCCAGCAAAGTATCTCCAAAGGTCACCATTTACAATTTCACCAGCTGCATTTGTGAATGAACCAAATGTAAACCAGAAAATTGAGTTAAGAACGTGGTGAAGACCTACTGGAATTAATAGTCTGTTACCAAATCCAAAGAAGAATGTACCAATAGGACCAGCTTGAATTGCTGTATTACCTACTGCATTAATACCCGTTTGGATAGCCGGCCATACAAATCCAAATACAATACCCATAGCAACAGCTACAAAGGAAGTGATAATTGGAACAAATCTTTTACCTCCAAAGAATCCAAGGAATTCTGGAAGTTTAATATCGTGGAATTTATTATACAACGTACCAGCTATAACACCCATGATCATCCCGACCATAACACCTGTGTTGATGTCTGGATTTATGACTTCATATACATTCTTACAAACAAGTACACCAACCGCACCAGCAAGTGCAGCAGCCCCGTGATTTCCTTTTGCAAGACCTAAAGCAACACCAATACCAAATAGTAAATATAGATTGTCAAAGATACCTGCTCCAGCCTTTAACATAATATCTGCAAGTAGTCCTTCAATGCCTGGAACTCCAGCACCCAGTCTCAATAGAATTGCGGCAGCTGGCATAACAGCGATTGGTAGCATAAGCGCTTTACCGACTTTTTGCAATTTCCCAAATACACTTTGCATAAATTTCCCCTCCTGAATAAATATAAGTAGTAGAATAATGAAATTAAGCTTTAATCTTTTAATCTATAGTTATGGCTGCGCGCGTGGCCATAAAACCCTTGTTAAGTGCTTGTTATCAATAGAAAAAGGCATGAGCAACAGACGGTTATCTACCGCCCATAGCTCATGCCTGATCGTATCAGTAACACGCTTTTAGATTGTTTGATCTAAAATTTTATTTTGCCATTCTTCGTATTCTATCAATGTGTATAGCCATGTAACCCAGTTCATCATCTGGTACGATGGCATCCAGTTCTTCTTCAATACGAACTTTCACACGTCCTGCAATTTTGAATGAATCCTTAAACTCTTTTCTAAGTGTCTTTAGAAGCGGGTTTACTACAGTTTGACCTTTTTCAATACGCTCAATGCTGCCTCGTAAATGATGAATCAGTCTACTGTATGTCAGATCACTCTCTATTTTATAATTCAAATTTTCTTCTATAATTGTAACAAGCTCTTTTATAAGTCTTGTACTTCTCAGTGTGTCCTTCACATCTTTGTGCTGTCTTGCAGCATTCAAGTGAAGAGCAATAAATCCAACCTCGTCTTCAACGATCCTTATGCCTGTGGCACCTTCAATAATTGACTGAGCTTGAAGACCAACTTGATACTCCTGCTCATACAAAGATTTGATCTCATGTAAGAATGGATTATGAATTTCCATCCCCGCTTTGATGCGTTCGAGTGCAAATCCAATGTGATCTGTTAAAACAATGTGTAGTCTACTATTAAGCTCACCAAGTCTCTGCTGCGCCATTAGTATAATCTCAGTACACATGGATAGTATTGATTCATCCATTTGCTCTACAAGTTCAAGATAATCTCGTTTTAACTTCTCATCATATGTCATAAAGGATTTTTCAATAGAATCAGTAGGAATTTCTTTTTCCTGACCGTTCTTTTTACCAAAACCTATACCTTTGCCTACAAGAACAGCTTCTGCATTATTTGATAAGTTCTTTGCGAGAATAACATTGTTATTCAGAACTCGTATAATTTTATATGTGTTATTTGTCATCTATATCACCTAACATATTCTTGTCCTGAAAATAGAAAAAGGCACGAACAACTATAGCTTGCGCTTCAGTTAGGTTCATGCCTGATTTAACAGTAACACACCAAAAATGATTCAATTTCATATCTTACTTGCATATTAGCACGCAGGAAAACCTTTGTCAAGGACTGATCATACTATTTTAGTGTTATATACCGAACCAAATCAACACATCTCTAAAGCGTTGCTACGTCAGCGTTAAACCATATCATAACCAATATCAAAAGCCTCAATATTCATAGAAATAAACTTTTTTGGTACATTCGCTTTAATGGCATCATGCCAGATGTTTTTATCAATATTCATATTTTTTGCAAGCATTCCAACTAGAAAAGTATTCGCCACTTTTGTTGACCCAAGTTTATGCCCTTCTTCACTGGCATCTAGAGCCATAATTTCAAAATCTAGCGCAAGTATTCCTTCGATATTTTCTGGATACTCCTCTTTTTCCATAATAACAGGAACAGGCGGAATAATAGATGTATTCATAAATACTTTCCCCGTGTCTTTTAGTGACGATCTATACCTTAAACCTTCAAGCGGCTCAAGAGCCAGTAAAAAATCTGCTCCTTTTGGCGGTACGTTTGGAGAATAAATCTCTGGGCCAATTCGAATACTCCCCCATACTTTCCCGCCACGTTGGGAAAGTCCGATGACGTCATTGCTTTTCACATCAAGATTCGCACGTAGAGCAGCGTCACATATGAGCTTTGTTGTTAAAACGAGGCCTTGGCCGCCAACACCTGCGATTACGATATTAACTGTCATATTACGCCTCCTCTTCAATACGCTTTATCGCTCCAACAGGACACACTTGAGCGCAAACAGAACAACCCACACATGAGTCTTTGTTTATAGATGACTTCAACTTGTCATGCCCATCATATTCCTTCATCAGAATTGGAGGACAGTTCGTTTTGACACAACTCCTACAGCCGATACAAATATTTTGATCAACGTAGAAAGGGGTTTCTTTTATCTTAAAATTCAGTGCACACGGACGGGTCGTCATAACAATGGAAAATCCATCGTGTTTCAATTCCTCATCGATTACTTTTTTTGCATTTTTATAATCAAACTGGTCCACTGTTTTAATTCTGTCAAAGCCCATGGAATGAAGCAGTTCTGGAATATTAGCATCTACATCTCCAGCATCTGAGTATGACTTAGTTGTAGATGTTGCTTGACCTCCAGTCATAGCCGTTGTGCCGTTGTTCAGTATTAAAACAGTCATATTTTCACTCTCGTCCATCTGGTGCAACATGTTTAACATACCTGTCATACCCGAATGGAAGAATGTACCGTCACCCACCACACAAGCCAGTGGTTTTGACTTTTCAGCACTCTTCAAAGCTTTGCTCATGCCTTTCATTATGCCAATGCTGGCACCCATACTAATAATGGAGTTCACAGCGTTCAGCGGATCTAAAAACGCAAGAGAATAACACCCGATGTCTCCTATGACATCTGCTTTTGCCTTTTTTAAAATATCGAAAACAGGTCTATGCGGACAACCAGAACAGAACATTGGAAGTCGAGCCACCGTTTCCTCAGGCTTTTCTATAGGATACGTATGCTCCTTAAGAATTTTCGCATTAACGAGACCCAGTTCAATATCTTCAGTATTCAATTCACCGGTAATGGAAAAGAAGTTTTTCCCTTCACAATGCACACCGTGCATTTTAAGTTCGTTTTCGATGAACGGCATCATTTCTTCAATGACAATAATACGTTTGTATTTTTTTGCAAGTTGATGAAGTTTTTTTATCGGTAACGGGTATACCATTCCTAATTTAAAGACTGAATAATCGAGTCCAAGTTCTTTGTAGTTATAGTACATAAGCCCCGATGTAACAACAAGCACATCTGTTCGCATCGCTGGTGATGGCTCATATATGTTGATGTCCATATCATTCGCAGCAACAGTGAGTTTATCTATTCGATCGGCCATGGTAAATTGTTTCTTCAGTGTATTGGGTGGAATCATGGCAAAATCTTCGGGTTTATTCGGGAAGCCTGACACTTCTTTTTCTACTCGATCAGAAAGTTCAACAATTGAGCGACTATGACATACACGACTCGTAATACGGATCATGGTCGGCATTATGTATTTTTCACTTAAATCAAAGGCCAGCTTTGTATAATCAAGCGATTCTTGACTATTCCCCGGGTCCAGCACTGCCATATGTGCAAACTTTCCTAAAATTCTATTGTCTTGCTCATTTTGTGACGAAGACATACCAGGGTCATCACCAGTTGTTAGAACAAATCCTCCATTGATTTTAGTCTGTGTAAAAGTCATAAGCGGATCAGCCGCAATATTCATACCAACGTGTTTCATGCTCACTAAGACTCGAGCTCCTGCAAAAGATGCACCAATTCCAACTTCAAGTGCAACTTTTTCATTTACTGAGAACTCAGAGTATATATCTTTATAATTGTCCTTTATTGATTGAAGGATACCCACAGTTGGTGAACCTGGATAACTTGAGGCAACACGGCCTCCCGCTTCATAGAAGCCACGCCCCACTGCTTGATTGCCTGACATAATAGTTTTATTATCCATTACTACATCTCCTTTCGAGCTTAAATGTTCCATTTATATCCTTTTTACAGACGCTTAATCATTTAGGAATTATGACGTAGAAGTTTGAAAGACTTGACGTTATCGCAATTTTTTCATATTATAATAGAGTTAAGGACTCACTTGAAAGGAGTATGTGCAAGTGAAAAATGCTAACTATTGGATAGAAAATTTAGGAATGATTCCTCACCCTGAGGGTGGCTATTACTTCAGCTCGTTTAAATCGGAGCAAACCATGTTCCGTCATGATATTGCAGGTGTTTCATCTTCAGAAAGACAACTTTGGTCAAGTATTTATCTGCTGCTTACGGAAGATGACTATTTGGCATTCCATCGTGTACGTTCTGAAGAAGTATGGTATTACCATTACGGCTCGCCTGTTAAAATTCATATGATTTCTCCAGATGGAGATTTGTACACTGAAACTCTTGGTCTTGATATTGCAAATGGCGAAAAACTTCAAGCTCGCATTCCAAAGAACTTTATTATGGCTGCCGAAAGAATGGACGAACAGTTTTCAATCTTTGGAATTATGGTATCGCCAGGTTTTGACTTCGACGATATTAAGCTTTATGACAAAGATGAGCTATTTAGACTTCATCCTGAACATAAAGACCTCATAGACCGTCTTTCTATGGAAACTTATTATTAATGAATTAAAATAAGCAAATCAAAAGAGCTGCCATGTGGTAGCTCTTTTCTAGTTTTAACATTTAGTTTTTTCCTCATTAGGACACATTTCAATTTGTTTTTTATTCACAAACATTTCAAGATCACGATCCGCTTCAAATATATGTGTTTTAAACCAAAATTCAATGTCATGTTCAACCTTCTGAAATTGCTTCTCACTAATTCCAGTTGTATAAAAAAGTTCATTAAAACGTCTCACCTTACTCATCATTCTTTGATGCTCTAATAAATGTTCTTCGAGTTTTGGATATGCATACTGTCTCATAAGTAACTCTTCGTGATCAAAATGATTACGTATGCTCCCTTCTAATGAAATGAATCTATCTATATCACCCTGACAAGGAATTTTAAAGTTTACGAGTCCCAACACGGCTTGGATTTCTGTAAGTATTTCTTGATGTTCTGTGTCCATGAATTTTATACTTGCAGTTAGTCGTTCGTCCCACCTGAATCTCATTAGAACTCCCCCCTTCAGTTTATATTTACCATTATAGAAAGAACTCTAACGGAATATATTTTTATAATGAGATAAATCCTGGCGTGATAAATATCATAGTCACATTGAATACCACATGTATTAGAATCGCGGCCTCAATGCCATATCGTCTATTTATAAGACCAAGAGCAACTCCAAACGGAAAAATCTGTGCAAGTTTCACCCATTCTGGTACCAGTACGCCAATGTGCCCCAAGCTCCAAAAAATACTAGAAAGTACTATTGCAAGTATTGGTGCATATGATTTTCGTCTAAACTGCCACTCCAAAAAAGGCTGCAAGGCCAATCTAAAGAAAAACTCTTCCGTTATCGCAAGTTTTGAAAATATAAGTATAAGTAAAACTGAGCTGAGTTCAGCATTCGTGTTCGCATCATTGGAAGATTGAATCATTTTAATCATCTGAGACGCTTCAGGTCTGGTTAAATTAAAAAGAACAACTGTATAAATAGCAGCCGCAGCAACGCTAAGAACAACGAGCACATCAAATTTCAGCCACCACTTTCCACTCAGCGAGTCGGAGGGTTCATGATAAAGTGACTGTATTTCTAAATATTCAGGATGAAGTGATGACGTGTACAGCATCTTGCCTGTTTCAGTCTTTAGGCTGTGAATATGATTCACTCGACCAGGATCCTCATCTTTAGACAACGGATATTTCGAAAGTCTTTTCCAAAAAATAGATCCAGGAGTTTGTAGCTTTCTAGCATACCTGACACCAACACTCACATAAATAAACAAAAGTGGCCACTGCAGCAATGCATGAATGCATCCGCCTACGAACGCTGGGCCGTCTTCCATTATCCATAAAAGCCATAGTGAAGACACAAAACTCATAAGCGTTACAGCAAGACTGTACCTAAAGGCGACACCAGAAAAACGCCATCTTAAATGACGTGTTTTTAAATAATCATTGATTATGAATAGTCCAAACATGACTGTTGCCATTGCATAAATAAATGCTATAGGGACCATTAACTCACCTGCTTTATTTTAACTAGTCAAAATTATAATGAGACGCATCTGCAATTATTTCAAATATCGCTTGAGTGCCATCATATTCTAATACCGTTAGTGAGGTTTGATAAATTCTTGGGTGATTCCAAACTGTTGAGACATCTTGATTCATTAGATATGAAAAAATGTTACGTATAAGCATAGCATGACATACTAACAACACAGACTCACCTGAATGGTCTTTGACAATATCATGAAAGAAGGATTTTAATCGCGACTGTACCCGTTCGAATGATTCTCCATCGATAGGAATATATGTTTCTGGTGCCTTCCAGAATGCATGGGCCTCATCTTCATAATCTTCTTTTATATCAGAAATAGCCAGACCTTCCCAACAACCAAATCCCATTTCCTTCAATCTCGGATCATGTTTGATCGTCTTGTTGTGATGTACATTAATAATTTCAGCTGTGTGACTAGCACGTCTGAGGGGACTTGAATAAATATGATCAATACGGCTATTTTTCAACCTTTCAGACAACGCCTCAGCTTGCTCTATACCTTGGTTGGTTAAACCGGATTCAATTTGCCCTTGCATTCGTTCTTCTAAGTTGTAATAGGTCTGTCCATGTCTTGTTAAATATATTTTCACTGTTTTCATAATCTTCCATTCCTTTCCTACCCTGATATTAATATATTAACGCAAATGCCCGTTGAGGTCTTCGAAATATTCAAAATATTTTACCAACACTTAATTTATTGAATAAATTAAGTCTGTTGAGATATACTTCAACCTCTGATTGAACAACCATTAATATAATCTGCGAAATTTGTCGAAAAAACCATTTTGTGTCTATTGATGATTTCGGCATCAAAATTGCGATATAATATATATATAACATAAAATACAATAACGGAAAGGTGTGACGATAATGGTATTTATTTTCTTGGCAGAAGGTTATGAGGATATTGAAGCAGTTTCGGTGATCGATATTTTAAGACGCGCAGATGTGACTGTAAACGTGGTGTCTATTCACGACAAGTTAGAGGTTAAGTCTGCACATGGGCTCACCATCGTTTGCGACAGTCTTTTAAAGGACATCGATCTTCAGTTTGCAGACATGCTTGTTCTCCCCGGAGGAATGCCAGGTACACGAAATCTTGGTAAGTCAGATGAGCTTATAAAACTACTTCAAAAAGCTCAAAAAGAAGATAAGTATATAGCGGCTATCTGTGCGGCTCCGATAGTGCTCGCTCAGGCAGGTGTTTTAAAAGGAAAAAAAGCTATATGTTACCCTGGTTTTGAAACCGAACTGACAGATGCCATCATCCACGATGACTTAGTTGTGAGAGATGGAAAAGTTATTACGTCAAAAGGACCTGGTACAGCAATGTTATTCGGATATGCACTTGTAGATATATTAAAAGGCAACTTGGAATCTGATGCAATTCGCAAAGCCATGATCTTTGATTGGTGGCATAACTAGATCGTCATAACCAGATAACCAGGGCTTTTAGCGACTCGTCGTCGCAAAAGCCAAGTTGTACTTGTATAATAAAAATCCTCCAGCATCAGATGCTGGAGGATTTGTTGTTTTTATGAAGTTATTCTTTCGTCTCTTCATGAACTGAGCGAATACGTTCAAGATGTTCATTAATTTCCTTTTCATGACCATTTTGAGTGGGTCTGTAATAATTTTTATTTTTAAGCTCGTCAGGCAGATATTGCTGAGGAATATAGTTTTCATCGTAGTCATGAGGATACTTATATCTGTAATCTCCCCAATTTTCTCGTTTAGAACTCATACTCATACTTGTACCGTCTTTAAGATAGTACGGGACAACACCAATATCTGTGTTCTCCACGTCTTGAAGGGCAACATTAATCCCATTATACGCTGCATTAGACTTTGGTGCACTGGCAACATAAGTCGCGGCCTGAGCTAAAATAATGCGTCCTTCAGGCATACCAATCATTCCAACTGCTTGAGCAGCTGACGTGGCAACAACAAGTGCATTCGGATCAGCATTTCCAACATCCTCCGAGGCTGCAATCACTATTCTACGAGCAATGAATTTTGGATCTTCTCCACCTTGAATCATTCTAGCCAAGTAATGTAGAGCTGCATCAGGATCAGAACCACGCATTGATTTTATAAATGCTGATACAATATCATAATGACTATCTCCGGATTTATCATACAAGGAGCCTTTTCTCTGAACACATTCTTGAACAACATCCAAAGTTACACTTACCTTTGAGTTTCTTTTTTCAGTCGATAAGGCGCCAAGCTCAATAGCATTAAGAGCTCTACGTGCGTCACCTGCTGAAATTCTTGATATAAAATCAAGAGCGTCTTCATCAACTTCAACATCAAGCATTCCAAGACCCTTTTCTCCGTTCGCAATGGCCCGCTTCATAATTTCTTTCACTTCAGGTGTCGTGAGTCTCTCAAGTCGAAAAATCATCGACCGAGAAATTAGGGCATTATTCACTTCATAATATGGATTCTCTGTCGTTGCACCAATAAGAATGATCGTTCCCTTCTCCACATGAGGGAGCAGAGCGTCCTGTTGGGCTTTGTTGAACCTATGAATCTCATCTAGAAACAATATGGTTCTTTGCTGATACATGCCCAAGTTATTTTCAGCAAATTCTACAACTCTGCGCAAGTCTTTAACGCCAGATGTAACTGCATTTAAAGATTCGTATGCTGCTTTTGTAGTATTCGCAATTATTCGTGCAATACTCGTTTTACCAGTTCCGGGAGGTCCATAAAAAATAATAGAACTCATTTTATCCGCTTTAATAAGCCTATTCAAAAGCTTCCCCTCACCCAATATATGCGTTTGACCCACAAAATCATCAAGCGTCTGTGGTTTCATTCTTTCAGCAAGAGGTGCGTCATTTTTTAAACTTTCTTCTTTAATTACATTAAATAGATCCATAATACACTCCTTTTACCGAACGTATATTCGCACATATATTATAACAGAAAAACGAAAGATATCCATAAATAAATATGGCCATCTTTCGAATAATCATTCTAGTTATTTATCTTCACATTCTTTTTTAACAGCTTCTCAAATTCTTCAATATCACCTTTCGGTACATGTACAACCACTCTCGGCGTATTGCCAATCGTGATCCAAACATCAAAAGCATTATAGTACTCGTCTGACACAGAAGTTTTAAATCCGGATATACTGCTGTAATACACAAATCCAGTTTTATGAAGAATTCCTTTTGTGTAAACACCAATATCCTTTTTGTCATCCACTTTTCTCATATAGATGACAAATCCTCCGGCGATGAGACCCATGATAAGGGACTCAAACATAGCTTGAATATTTTTAACGCCGATCCAAATGAGGAATATACCAATAACTGAAAGCATAATCACTGAAGCATTTCTAGAATTCCTTTTAAAAAATGGAATACGTTCTTTCTCCCATTCCGATAAATCCATAACTTTTTCTTGATCATCTGCTTTGGCTCTTTTATTTCTCGCTACTTTTTCTCTGAGTAGTAAAACCAGACTCATGACCATTGCAGCATTAATAATTGTAAATCCTAAATTCTGGAATTCCATTCTTTCACCTCTAAATCTTTAATCAGAATCTTAATTATATCATTATAACATTTCTTATATGGTGAATATGAATATTAAAATTCATTCATTAGCTTACCGAAGTATCTGTTTCAATCACATTCGTTATTATAGGAGTGATGACTTCATCAATAAATATTTTAGTTAACTCAGGGTCAAACTGAGTACCAGAACTTTTTTCAAATTCTACTATGGCTTCTTCTATACTTTTAGCTTTCTTGTAGCTTCTTTCGCTAACCATTGCATCAAATGAATCTGCTATAGAAATAATACGAGCCTGTAATGGTATTTCTTCACCTTTTAAACCCTTAGGATATCCCTTGCCATCCCAACGTTCATGATGGAATAAAACAATTTCCGACATATCCGCCATATCATTAATCGAACTCAAAATTCTATATCCAATTTCAGGATGTCTACGTATTTCCTTCATTTCATCTGCAGTCAATTTACCGGGTTTGTTCAATAAGTATTCTGATATTGCAACCTTTCCAATATCATGTAGTAGTGCTGCATTTGTTATTTCATTCGTATCTCTTTCAGAAAACTCCAAAATTTTTGCCAAACTATGACAATAATCAGATACTCGTTTTGAGTGTTCTTCTTCTCTTACATTCTTCTCGTGCAAAGTATTTATAATTGCACCAATCGTCTTGCCACGCATACTCGGTCCTTCAAATAGCTTTCTCTTGTACATAGAGTCTTCAGCTTTATTAAGGATTTCATGGATATTTTCTTCCGCAGATAATTTTGTTGCCCAACCAAATGAAATCGACAAATCCATAGACTCAACTTTTTCATTCATGCAAGCTTTTCTAATGCGTTTTATCAATTTTTCAGCACTGTTGTCATCCACACCCGGCAATAAAATTACAAATTCATCTCCACCAATACGTGATATTATATGATCTGCCATACAAGCTCGATTAAGTACACCAGCCACCTTAATGAGTAACTGATCACCCATGTCATGCCCAAATGAATCATTAATTAGTTTTAAACCATTTACATCTGCCATCACTATTGAAAAAGGTAAACTTGATTCATTGTCTAATCTAGCAAGTTCTTCTTCAAAATATCTTCTATTGTATAAACCGGTTAACTGATCACGGTAACTCAGATATTCAAATTTCTGCTGATACTCGTGTTCTTCTGTGATATCTCTTGTAATACCAACAACTTCATCATCTTGACTCTTAGAGATTCTCATTTCAAAATGCCTAACTTTACCTTTTATCTCCACTTCATATTTGAAGCTTTGCACTTCATTTTTTTCTAGAGCTAAAGTGATACTATTATATCCTTCAATAGCAACACCTAATGGCATAATGTCCTTTAGAGTTTTACCAACAAACGACTCTTTGGACATACTCAAATGTTCTGACTCGCTAGCTTTACACCCCGTGATCATGCCCTTTTCATCAAGTATAAATAATAAATCAGGGATAGCATTTATAATGGCTTTATTTCGTTCTTCACTTTTCTGAAGATCGCCTTCACTCTCTAATAGCCGTTCATAATGAGCGCGTAGTTCTTCCTCAATAGCCATAAGTTCCTCAAACGATGCTTCCAATTCTTCATTGGTTGCTGTTATCTCTTCCTCACTGGCAATCAATTTATTATTTGAATCAATCAACTCTTTGGTTTTTATAAAAACCGCTCGTTTAAGCACGACCAACCATAATACCAACAATACAACCACCACAAATATAAACAATATGATCCCCGAGTACTTACTCAGTAAATCACCTATGGTTTTTGCTTCGTATACACCAAGCCATTTGTCATATATAACCTGGTATTCACCAGTTGCTTTTAATACCTGAAGTCCACCATTTAACATATACACAAGTTCTTCATTATTTTTATTTACTGCTATACAAAAGTCGTTTAATCCCAAATCAATATCACTGCAGCTAATCCCTCTAATATTTTCTTTATCCATTATAAAATGGGTTGTAGGTTTAAGCAGCGCAGCGTAATCATACTCCTTGGTCGAAACCAACTTAATAGCTTCAGACACTGTTTCTACTTCAATAAAATTTATGTTCATATCTTTCTCTGATAGAAACTCATGAACAATATCTGATTTCTGTACAACAACCGTTTTACCTATCAACTCACTTATATCAGTGATTTCATCATTTTTTCTTGTGAATATGCCTCCAGTTGTGACACTGTGCTTTGTAGAAAAATTGTAAAGTTCTTCTCTTTGTTTTGAGTAAAACATACCAGATATAACATCTATTTCATTATTATCAAGTTGGTTTCTTACACTATTCCATCCACCAAGTCTATATTCAACGTCATATCCCATTACATGAGCCACTTCATTAATGAGTTCTATACTAAAACCAGCTGGTTTTCCATTGTCATCAATGAAACTATATGGTGGATAATTGATATCATCACCCACAATTAAAGTAGGCCGTGGTTCTAAATCTGCATTACTATCAGTCTGCACGACTTCTCCAACAGTTTCTGAATAAACAACCTCTGAAAACATACCACTGATACTCATAACTAAAGTTATGGCAATCATCAAAATTATTGTTCTGTATGAAACACCCCAATTAAGCTTCATAGAAATCCCCCAACTAATTAATTTGTATTTTGTTTTATAATTCATGTTTTATAATTCATTTGAAATAGTGGAAATTATGCGACTATTTATATACGGTCTTTTACATTATACCAGATTTTCCTCAATTGGCCTTATGGGATCTTTCACAGAGTTACTTCTCATCAGTAAAAGAAAAAGAATGGTGCTTAAAAGCTCCATTCTTCAAATTTTATCTAAATTCAAATATTAACTTATTATCTGCTGTAAACCGAGCAACGCCTGTTTTATCAATACACTTAAACTTAGTGGCGTCAGTCCTTACACTTGCATAGCCATTGCTGTATGACGTTGCCATTTTGAAGGCTGGACCGATTACAAATTGACCATTTCGGTCTATGTATCCATATCCCTTATCATCAACATACACAACAGCCAGATTTTCACTAAAGGCAAATGCACTATCAAATATGGGTTCGATTACATACTCACCACTTTGATTGATATATCCCCATTTTTTATGCCCTTCAGAATCTCTGGTTGCAACAGCAGCCATGCCTTCTGTAAAGGCTTCTGAATTCTCATAAATCGGGTCAATAACCATTGTACCTTCCTGGTCTATATAACCCCACTTAACATCGTCTTCATTTACAAAAACTTGAACTTGGGCAAGATCTTCACTAAACGGATAGCCTTCCACCATTTCAATTTCAAGAACCATATTCCCTTTTCTATCTATGTAACCTGAATTTGACACGTTAATTTGATCCCTATCAAAAGATGAATACACCGGAGACATGCCATATGAATAATCACCTGGAATCATATTGTCAGGTATCTTATGTGAAATATCTCCACTTTTATTAATCACAAATAGGTCACCATTTTGACTCACAATGGCCAGTCCTTCATGAAAGCCTCTTGCATATTGATAAGTCAGCGAAATAACAGTGTCACCTTTTTTGTTTATATAACCATAAAACGTTCCTTTTGATCCGGATTCAGCAACCACCGCAATGCCTTCGCTGAAAGCCTCTGCATAGTGATACCTCGGTTCTATTACAACTTGTCCTTCAATATCTATATAACCATAAAGACCTGTTTCTAGATCCATATATGGAGCCATTTTAAAATCAGGGTTAAATTCCAGTTCTGCACCTTCTGTTAGTGGAAAAGACGTTCCTCCAACTAAAACCACAAGTAAAATCAAAATCCCAAGGCTTACGGCAATCAATGACCAATCCTTTTTATACAAACTTTTTCACCCCAAATAATCCATTAAAAATACATCTTATCTCTTTCTACAACAATATATATTATATTACAATTATTCACAATGACCAAGACAAAATTGGATGAAATATGTAAC
>Ga0209379_10000591_pt1 | contig 28706 bp, 30 predicted proteins | sample tdDd001_FD_187124 | JGI IMG/M metagenome (GOLD analysis project Ga0209379, IMG submission 187124) | Marine sediment microbial communities from the Atlantic coast under amendment with organic carbon and nitrate - tdDd00.1 (SPAdes)... | ecosystem: Environmental > Aquatic > Marine > Coastal >...
TAAGAATCAGGATATAAAATAAAGAGGAGATGGGGGATATATTAGAGGTAGTGGAAGCATTGATGGAATACCATGGTCTTGACAGAGAAGTGGTGGAAAGGGTAAAAAATGAAAAAAGGAAAAACGAGGGGGCTTTGAAAAGAAGATAATATTAGAGGGAGTGGAGGAATAGAAAATAACTACTTAACAGCAGAAAGGAGATGGATATGAAGATAATCGAGGTTATAGTGGTTTTGATCTTAATATTTGTTCTGGGAAAGTTTCTGGTGGGTTGGTCTCCTGAAGAAAAGGTGCAGGAGGTAAAGGGACACCAGAAGATATATAAGGAATCACAAAAGAGTCTGGATGACTCTATGAAAAATCTGGAAAAAGGATATGAAAAATATGAAGAGGTGGGGGAGTAGGGAACCTGATCTATAGCAATAAAGAAGAAGAGATAAAAGCAGGGAGGGCGGAATGAGACTTGTTGATATTTTAGCTGTGGTACTATTGGTGGTGGCAATATACCAATACTTTGAAGAACCTATCGAAAAAAAAATAAGTGAGATAAGAAGGAGTTATAGGGAGACTTCAAAAAATTATGGGTGGGTTACAGAAAAACTTAAAAAAGAATATGATGAACTTGAGAAGAAGAAATAAAAAAAACACAGAAAGCTGTGTTTTTTTTATTTAAGATTTTTTTTCTATTATCTCCCTTGCAACAAGCTCAAGCATATAAAGTTCTCTGTCGATATAAAGACCTATATTCTCAGGCTGGGCTTTTATAACAGCTTTGTTATGGGTAATAGCCTCATAGATATTAACCCATTTGGCATCCATACCATTTTTTATCTCATAATCCTCTAAGTTTGATTCTCCCAGTTCCTTGTGGATATCACAGATATAAAAGTGAGATATCATATGAATGAAGTCATACTCCTTCTTCCAGATAGGCTTTATCTCCTCGTAGATTCCATATTCAGACAGGATCTCTATATTTTTAGCTCCGGTCTCTTCCTCTAACTCTCTGACCATTCCCTTTTCGATATCTTCCCCTTCATCTACTCCACCACCAGGAAAACTATAGTCATCATATCTCTTTGTATATAATAGTAGTATATTTTCACCGTCTACCACAACTGCTCTTGCAGCCACTCTTTCATATACTTTTTTATCTTCTAAGTTTTTAGCATCCTCATGGATAAACTTTCTAAGTAACTTCATAATTTTAACCTCCCGTAAATTATAAGAATAATAAGAGATATTTTATCATATATCTAAACTTTTGAGAAATTTTCATGGGAGTAAAAATTTTAAAATGAAATAATATGTTATAATTAAGAAAAATATTGGAGGTATAGTTTTAATGAATGAAAAAGATATGATAGAAAGATGCATGGAATATATAGATGGAAAATCAGAGCCTAAAACTGCTGAAGAATTAATGAAAAGCAGATATACAGCTTATGCTACAGGAAACATAGATTACATCATGGATACTCATGACCCTGAAACAAAGGAAGGAATCTCAAAAGAGGAAACTGAAGAGTGGGCAAAAAACTCTGAATGGTTAGGTCTGGAGATACTGGCAACTGAAGCAGGTCAGGAAGAGGATGAAAGAGGAATAGTTGAGTTTAAGGCCACCTTCAAAGAAGACGGAGAAGAGCATATCCACCATGAAAAATCTGCCTTTGTAAAAAAGGATGGAAGATGGTATTACCACGGATGGATGCCTCTACAGCAGACTATTGTAAAGGAAAAGAAGATCGGTAGAAACGATCCTTGTCCATGCGGATCTGGAAAAAAATACAAGAAGTGTTGTGGAAAGTAGTTAGGGGGAAGTTTTGGAAATTTTATCTTTTGATTATACTAACCTAAGCCTTACAGGCATTATTGTATTTATAACAGCCTTCCTCATAGGGATAAAATTCCCCGACTGGGACTTTAAGATGAAGCTGAGACACAGGAATATTCTTACACACAGTCCCATTATACTTGGAATCTTTTACTGGGCTTATATGAGAAATCCAAACTCGGAATTCAGATACTTTATCATGGGTTTTTCCTTAGCAATAGGAATCCACCTGATCTTTGATATATTTCCCAAGGGATGGGGAGGAGGAGCTCTGCTGCAGACTCCCTTTGTAAAGTACAGCTTTAAAAAAAATATCTCAATAACAATGCTTCTTGTCTTTATTATAATTTCCCTGGGCATGGCTGTAAAAAATACAGTGGTTTTGGAAGAGATGATTTTTATATTTATCTTTGGAACTTCCATAATCATATTTAATACAGTAAAGGAAGAAAAGCTAGTGAGACCCATGAGTATGTATGTACTAATGATGGTAGCTATAGCCTCAATAAAGTACAATGAAGTAGCTGAGGGTGTATCATTAGTGTACACTACTGTGCAAAAAACTTTAATTAATTTACTCTAATTACCTCAGATTGCTTGACAATATGAGGTATGATTTAATATAATTCAAGAAGAAGTTAAATTTGAAAGGAGAATTAAGGATGTCAAATATCAAGCTTTTAGAAGAAAAGGCCACTAATGTAAGAAAAGATATCGTTCAGATGATCTGTGCAGCAAAATCTGGACACCCAGGAGGATCATTATCTTCAGCAGATATCGTTACAGCACTATATTTTGATGAGATGAATATCGACCCAAAGAACCCTAAGATGGAGGGAAGAGACAGATTTGTACTATCTAAAGGGCACGCAGCTCCAGTACTATATGCTGCACTAGCTGAGAGAGGTTACTTCTCTAAAGAGATACTTGGAACTTTAAGACAATACGGATCTATGCTTCAGGGACACCCTGATATGAAGAAGGTACCAGGTGTAGAGATCTCAACTGGTTCTCTAGGACAGGGACTATCTGTAGCAAACGGGATGGCACTAGCTGCTAGAATGTCTAATGAAGATTACAGAACTTATGTACTAATGGGTGACGGAGAACTTCAGGAAGGACAGATATGGGAAGCTGCAATGACTGCTGCTCACTATAAGCTAGACAACGTTTGTGCTTTTGTAGATTTTAATAACCTTCAGATAGATGGAAATGTAGACCAGGTTATGGGTGTAGCGCCTCTAGACAAGAAATGGGAAGCATTTGGATGGAATGTATTAAAGGTAGACGGACACGACATGGAGGCTATCCTAGGAGCTCTAGCAAGCGCAAAAGAGTGTAAGGGTCAGCCAACTGTAATCATAGCTGAAACTACTAAAGGTAAAGGAGTTTCATTTATGGAAAACGTATGCGGATTCCATGGTGTAGCACCAACTGAAGAGGAAACAGCTAAAGCAGTATCTGAACTTGAGCATGTAGAGCAGATTTAATTCATTCTTTGCTCACCCAAAGAACGAATCAAGAAAGGTGCCTCTGTCAGAAAAAAACTACTTCATAATCGAAAAACTCTGAAAAAATCATAACTCGCTTCGCTTCAGACAGATGAGTATTTTTCAAAAGGTTTCATCATATTACGTAACATTTTTTTCTGAATGAGGGGTTTTAAATCGTCCGAGATGGTCGATGACACTTTTTACAACAAATGTTAACTAGACCGTTAGACAGCTTAAGTTTGCTGAAAATCAATGAAGTGATCTGAATATGATTATCAGTACACAGAATTCTTAGGAAGAATTTTATGCTTCCTTAATTGATTTCAGCACTGTAGCCCGGAAAGGTCGTAGATTAATATATTTCTTAAGAGACATTATCGAGGTCTTGAACTTTTGGTTACTTTTACTTTCAAGAGAAAAGTAACAGATTATATTCGGAGGTATAAATAATGGCAAAGAAAGCTACAAGAACAGCTTATGGAGAAGCCCTTGTTGAACTAGGTAATTTAAATAAAGATGTAGTAGTTTTAGATGCAGACCTTACAAAGTCTACTAAAACAGCTATGTTTCAGGCAAAGTTTCCTGAAAGACATATAAATGTAGGAATCGCAGAAGCAGACCTTATGTCAACAGCTGCAGGACTTGCAACAGCAGGAAAGATTCCTTTTGCATCAACATTTGCTATGTTTGCAGCAGGAAGAGGATTTGAGCAGATCAGAAACACGATAGCTTATCCAAAGCTGAATGTAAAGATAGCACCAACTCATGCAGGAATCTCTGTAGGAGAGGACGGAGGATCTCACCAGTCGGTAGAAGATATCGCACTAATGAGAGCTATCCCTGGAATGGTAGTACTGTCACCGGCAGATGCTACTGAAACTAAAAAAATGGTACATGCAGCAGCAGAGTATGATGGTCCGGTATACCTTAGAATGGGAAGACTAGACGTACCAATACTATTTGATGAGGACTATGATTTTGAGATTGGTCCAGCTAACACAATCAAAGAGGGAACAGATGTAACTGTAGCAGCTACAGGAATATTAGTTGCTGAAGCACTAAAGGCAGCTGAAACACTAGCAGCTGAAGGTATATCAGTAAGAGTAATCAATGTAGGAACAATAAAGCCGCTAGATGGAAACACTATCTTAAAGGCAGCTCAGGAAACTAAGTTTATTGTAACTGCAGAGGAGCACTCAGTAATCGGTGGACTTGGTTCTGCTATCTCTGAGTTCCTTGGGGAGACTCATCCTACACTTGTTAAAAAGATAGGAATCTACGATGAATTTGGTCAGAGTGGAAAGGGTCCTGAATTACTTGAAAAGTATGAACTTACAGCTGAAAAGATCATATCTGTAATCAAAGGAAACCTATAATTTAATATTATAATATGAGAGTAGAGGAATTATCCTCTACTCTTTTTAATTGCTGGAATATCTGCTATAATACTTTATAGATAACTGAAAGGAGAGGGGAGTTTTGGTCAGATTTGTAAATGTGAATTTATCTGAAAAGAATAATTTAAATTTTGTGTTAAAAGAGGATGTTTTTAGCTGCCTTCCATGTGATACTCAAGAGGAAAAAGATGTGTTTTTACGGACATTAACAAAGATATCTTCTACCAAGGGAGATATATTAATCGGCAGAGAAAGTATTCTTAAGTGCAGAGACAGTGTATATAGAAGGAGTCTTAAAAAACTTGGGATAGTATATAGTGACTATAAGTTTATCAGTTATAAAAATGTATATGAAAACCTTCAGTACTACATGCAGCTCAGGGATTACAAAGAGGATGAAGCTGAAAAGACAATAGATGAAGGTCTGGAATTTTTTGGAATTACAGAAAAAAAATATAGTGAAATTAAAAGTCTGACCCATGAGGAAAAAATCATATTGGGACTCACAAGAGCTATGCTTACAGAGCCTAAATACCTTATATTAGACGAAATTCATCTGGGAACCGATAAGGAGATATGGGAAAAGGTATTTTCATTTTTAAGACAGCTGAGTAAAAATAAAACAGGAATATTATATGTAACATGTGACCAGAATTTTGTAGCGGATAACTCTAAATATATGGAATATATTAAATAAAGGAGTACAGGATGTTTGAAAAGATAAAGGGGTTCTTTGGAGAACTTAACGATATAATTGGAAAGGGGATAAAGGGGTACAGAATGAACCTTTTCACTCTTATAGCAGCATTTATAGTATTAAATACTGCCGGGTCGGTACTGCTCAATGTGTATAAAAACAATGAAAACCTGAGGGACAGCTATAAGCTCAGTATCTACTTTAAGGGAGACCCTATAGAGGAGCAGTTAAACAGCTTTGAAGAAAAGCTTCTGGGAATGCCCGAGGTAAGAGCACTAAAGTATGAATCCAAGGAAGTGGCCTTAAGAGACCTTGAAAATCAGCTGGATATAAGAATTCCAAGGGGGAACAATCCCCTGTCTAGTAACTTCATGGTTACCTTTGACGGCTATGAAAACCTGGAGTCCCTGCAGCAGAAGCTGGACCAGGAAGACCTCATAAAGGAGGTCTATGTGGATGATGCTCAGCTTCAGAGATTAAACAATAAGATTGAAAAGAATAAGGGGATATTCCTTACCTTTATGGCAGGAGGTTTTCTTCCTCTGATCTTTATAATATTCAGCCTGTTTCACAGTAATATCCTGTATAATAACAGGGATATAACATCCAAGGTATTTATCGGAGAGAAACAAAAGAAAGCCCTGAAACCTTATTATATGATCAGTGACTGTATATTTGTGGGAGCCTCTATAATAGGAACACTGATATTTTTAAATATCTATGAGGTATTCAGAAAAAGTTTTATAGGTATAGAAAAGGGGGCAGTGCTGGCTAGTACTGAAGAGGTCCTCATAGTGGCTGTCGTGGTAACAGCAGTGACTACTATAATCTTCCCTATATTGTCCCGTAAACTATATAGGGTCTGTGGTGAGTAACCATGAAAAAAATACTATTATTATGTTTTCTGATCACAGGAGTGGTATTTGCAGATTCACTGGATGACATGAAGCAGCAGGTAGAGAGTATCAACCGTGGAATAGAAGCAAGTACTCAGAGGATCAGTAATATAGATGTGGAAAAGGAACGAACAGAGGACAGGATAAATAAACTGGAAAAAGAGATAGTCGGAGTAGAAGCAGAGATAAGGGAGCTAAATGAGAAGATAACCTCTCTTTCCAGAAGAATAGACTACAGTGAGAGAAGTCTGAGATTTAGTTCTACCGAGGAGCAGGTAAAGATAGAGGAGTATAATGCCAAGCTGGCGGCATGGAACAGAGCACAGAAACACAGTGAAGATACAGACGGCCTGTCCACCAGTAAGAAGCAGTTTAAAGAGCTTCTCTATAGTGATATGGAGAGGATAGAGGAGATAAGAGCTGTACAGAAGGACCTGGACCTGGTAAGGATGGATATCGAGGGAAACAGAAGGGAAATGAATGGTCTGAGGTATCAGCTGGTAAAGAAGGAAAGACAAAACCAGAGTAATAAAAAAGAGATGGGAAGACTGATCAAGCAGCTGGAGTCTGAGAAGAAGCAGCACACAAGTAAGATTTCAAGTCTTCAGAGTGAAAAAAAGAGAATCGAATCTCAGATAGAACAGATAATCAAAGAAAGAGCCAGAAGTGTAAAGGATGTAAATCTGAGCACAGCAAGGTCAAGGGTAGGACAACTGAGAAAACCTGTATCCGGAAACTATACTACAACCTTTGGTAAGGTGAAAAAGGGTAATGTAAAGAGTAGTGGTGTGGAGATAAGAGCTGAACTGGGAAGAATCACAAGGGCAGCTGCAGGCGGAAAGGTAATCTATGCAGGAAAGTTCCAGGGCTTAGGTCAGGTAGTAATGATAGATTATGGATACAATATGATAGGGATCTATGGAAACCTAATATCTGTAGATGTAAATGTGGGAGAAGATGTAAAAAAAGCTGATAAACTTGGGATACTAGGGCTTTCCATCGACGGAAAACCGGACCTATACTACGAATTAAGATTTAATCTGAAACCTATAAATCCAGTAACTATGTTCTAGGATAGGGAGGAAGTAGTTGAAAAAAATATGTATTATATATAATGAAAGTAAGGGCGAAGCCCTTTCCTTTTACAGGGAGGCTCTGGAATACTTTAGAAACAAGGGGTATGAAACCTGTGGAAGAGAGGGAGCTGAAGATTCTGATATAGCAGTGGTTATAGGGGGAGACGGAACCCTTTTAAGAGCAGCAAAGACCCTGGTGAAGAATAAGAAGATATTTACAATAGCAGTAAATATGGGAAGCCTGGGATTTCTTACAGAGATAAAAAAAGAGGAAGCCTTTGATACCTTTGCCAAGGTACTGGAGGGTAACTATAAACTGGAGGAGAGAAGACTCCTCGAGGTATGTGTAGGGGATATAAGGTGTCATGCACTGAATGAGGTAGTGGTAAGTAAGGGCGGAATGATGAGTAAGCTCATAAGGGTAAGGGTAGACTCCAGCGAAGGGTATGTAAATACCTACAGAGCAGACGGGATAATAATAGCTACTCCTACAGGGTCAACAGCTTATTCTCTCTCAGCAGGGGGGCCCCTTCTGAAACCCACATTAAATGCTATACTCATAACTCCCATAGCACCTCATAACCTCAGTACAAGGCCTGTGGTGATAGACGGAGATGAAAAGCTCACTTTGGATATAGTGGATGAGGACAGGTCAGCCTGTATAGCCATAGACGGTGACAAATCGGTGGAGATAGAGTGCGGGGACAGGATAGAGATAAAATACTCAGATGATACATTAAAACTAGTGGTACCGGAAAATAGAGATTACTATGGGGTACTGAGAGAAAAACTTAAGTGGGGAGACGGTTTATGTTAAGGGAGCTGAGAATAGAAAATCTTGCTATTATAGAAAGAATGGAACTGGAATTTGATAATGGTCTAATTACCCTCACAGGAGAAACAGGAGCCGGTAAATCTATAATACTGAGCGGGGTAAACCTTCTGATCGGTGAAAAAGCCAGTATAGAGATGCTGAGGGACGGAGCTGAATACCTCATGGCAGAAGGTGTCTTTGAAGCCAATGAGGAACAGGTCGTGGAACTTCGTGAGATGGGGATAGAGATAGAGGAAGATGAAGATATAATCGTAAGAAGGCAGCTGGATAAAAACGGCAGGGGAAAGGCCTTTGTAAACGGAAGAAGAATACCACTATCAAGTCTTCGTGAGATCATGGGAACTCTTGTGGATCTTGTGGGTCAGCACTCCCACCAGATGCTTTTAAACAGAAATAATCATATCAGGTTACTGGATAAATTCCTAAAGGAAGAAGCAGAGGAAGTGAGGAGAAATCTCGAGATAAACCTCACAGAGTATACCAAGATAGACAGACAGATAAAGGATATAGAGAATGTAAAGAAGGAACTCCAGGAGAAGAAGGACTTCTATGAGTTTCAGATAGAGGAGATAAACAGTGTAAGCCTTGTTTCAGGTGAGGAGGATGAGCTGGAGGATGAATATAAAAAGCTCTTTAATGCAGGAAAGATAAAGGAAAACCTTTCTGAAGCTCAGGACCTATTGAAGACAGGGGAGGTAAATGCTCTGTCATCCATCTATAACTCCAGAAAGTGCCTGGAATCTGTGGCAAAGTATGGAAGTGAATTTGAAGAGGTGCTGGTTAACTTAGAAAAAGTTTACTATGAGCTGGAGGATGCTATCTATAATATAGAAAATATCGATTCAGATATAGATATAGATGAGTTCAGATTAAATGAGGTAGTGGACAGACTGGATAAGATAAATAACCTCAAGAAAAAATATGGTTTCACAATAGACGAGATCCTGGAATACAGAGATGAGATCCAGGGGAAGCTGGATATACTGGATGAAGGAAACTTTGAAATCAAAAAGCTTCTGAAGAAAAAGGATGAACTCCATGGAAGTTACTGGAAGTATGCCAAGGAGCTGAGAGCCCACCGTCAGGAAAGAGCAGATGAGATAGAAGCAAACCTTGGTGGAGAACTGAGATTTCTGAATATGAAGGATGCAAGGTTCCAGGTAGCTATAGAACCCACTGAAAGTATGGGAAGAAATGGTTCAGATAATGTGGAGTTCCTCATATCTACCAATGCAGGACAAGGGCTAAAGCCTCTGTCTAAGATAGCATCCGGGGGAGAGGTAAGCCGTATAATGCTGGCATTAAAATCAATATTTTCCACTGTGGACAATGTACCTATACTGATATTTGACGAGATAGATACAGGGGTAGGGGGAGAAACTGTAAGAAAGATAGCCAGCAAGCTAAAGGATATAGGAAAAAAATCCCAGGTAGTGTGTATTACTCACTCTCCTGCCATAGCTTCCAAGGCACATCAGCAGTTTTATATAGAAAAAAAGAATATAGATAATAAGACGGTGACTACAGTAAGAGAATTGGATACTGAGGAAAGGGTCTTAGAGGTAGCCAGGATGCTGGCTGGGGAAAATCTCAGTGAAGCAGTGGTAGAGCATGCAAGAGAACTTCTAAAAGAGGAGTAGTAGATGAGGGAGAGACTGAGAGAGTTTTTAACATATGTAAAGGAAAAGAAGAATTTTTCCCAGGTAAGTCTGGAAGCATATAGAAAAGATTTAGAGGATTTCACCCACTTTCTTATGGGAAAGGAGTATGAACAGGTAACTGAAAAGGATGTCCTTTCATACCTTGAAAACCTGAGAGAGGAATACTCGGAAAATAGTGTATACAGAAAGCTGGTATCCCTGAGAGCTTTCTATAAATACCTGTATAAGCTGGAGCTGGTTGACAGACTTCCAACGGAAAACCTAGATCCTGTAAAACCAACGGTAAAGCTCCCTGAAACTCTGGAGTGGGAGGAAGTAAGGCGTATTATGGATCAGTGCGGGAGTGAGGGCAAGGGGTACAGGGACAAGCTCCTCATAAAGGTACTTCTTGAAACCGGCCTTCTCATATCTGATGTACTGGGAATAAGTAAGGACGAGTTAAAGGAAAACTCATACAAGAGGATAAAATATATAAAGAACGGAAATCTTCACTTTATAGAAATAAGTGATAGTCTGGGTGAGGAGTTAAAGGAATTTATTGAATCCCTCACAGAGAGTAGTGATATGCTGTTCTACACTATCACAAGGCAGAACTTTGGAGCCAGATTTAAGGTATATGGTAGAAAGGCAGAGATAGAGAAAAAAATCTACCCCAATATGCTGAGAAATACCCTGGCAAAAAAATATGTAGGAGAGGGAATGGAGGAGCTAAAGGAAAAGCTGCACTATGAAACTCTAGAAGGAACAGGGGTCTATATGACCAGAAATTTTGATAAACTAAGAGAGATCTATATGAAAATAGGTATAGGTGACGATTAAAAAGGAGATAAGATGAAAGCAGGATTTATAGCAGTAGTAGGAAGACCAAATGTAGGGAAATCAACACTAACAAACAAGCTTGTACATGAGAAGGTAGCAATCGTATCGGATAAAGCCGGAACTACAAGAGATTCAATAAAGGGAATATTAAATATGAATGGGAACCAGTATATCTTTATAGATACTCCGGGAATCCATAAGCCTAAGCACCTGTTAGGGGAGCATATGACAAGTGTGGCTATAAAATCTCTAAGAGAAGTAGAGGCAATCGTATTTTTACTAGACGGAAGTCAGGAGATCAGTACTGGTGACCAGTTTGTAATGGAAAGAGTAAAGGAAGCTAAAGATACTCCAAGAATCCTTGTTATAAACAAGATAGATAAAGTGGATGATGAGGGTATGATCGCTAAGAGAAAAGAGATAGAGGAGAAGTTAGGAACTTTTGATGCTATCGTAGAGCTGTCTGCAGAGTACTCTTTAGGACTGCCAAAGCTTCTTACTGCTCTTGATCCGTTTATGGAAGAGGGAATGCAGTACTACCCTGAGGATATGTACACAGACATGCCTATGTATAAGGTAATAACTGAAGTGGTAAGGGAAAAGATCCTTCATAAGACAAGAGATGAGATACCACACTCAATAGCAGTGGAGATCGTAGACGTAGTAAGAAGAAACAATGGAGTAGACAGATACGATATCAACATCTATGTAGAGAGAATGTCTCAAAAAGGAATCGTAATTGGACAGAACGGAAAGCTCCTTAAGGAAGTAGGGATAGAAGCAAGAGCGGATCTTGAGCAGATCCTTGGAAAGAAGATATATATGAACCTTTGGGTAAAGGTAAAGGAAAAGTGGAGAAAGAAAAAACCATTCCTGAAGGAGATGGGTTATCACCTGGATGAAAATTAAAAAACATCGCAAAACAGATTATAGTATTTTAATAATAAGCGATGAAGAAACTCTTTATAAATACCCAGAGGAAAAGATAAAAAAAATGTTTAAAGGTGTGGACCTCATAATATCTTGTGGGGACCTCAGAAATGATTATTTAGATTATGTGGTAACTATTTTAAATAAACCTCTGGTTTATGTCAGTGGAAACCATGTATATAATTCAGGACATGATATATCTTTCTGCCATCAGGTAGATGGGGGGAGAATAATAAAGATAGAAGATCTTATGATAGTAGGATTTGATGGTTCCAGGATGTACTCCCAGGGACCACATCAGTATACAGAAGCGCAGATGAGGGGACAGGTCCTGAAAGCCTGTGCCAAGATGCTGCTGAAAAAGCCGGATATAGTAGTGAGCCATGCTCCTATATCTGGTTTTCATGAGGGAAAACACGAGGTTCACAAGGGTTTTTTATGCTTTAGAAAAGCACTGGATTTTCTTACTCCCAAGCTATGGCTCCATGGCCATGTACATCTAAAAAATCACCATGAAACTCAGGAAACTCAGTATAAGGAAACCAGGATAATTAATGCCTTTGGATATAAACTCATCCACCTGAAAAAAGAGAGGTGATTAGTCGATGTTTTTAAATGATGAAAGAGCAAGGGAAGCCTACAGAAGTTTTTTAAGAAAAAGAGGTCTCTTTGGTTTCTTCCAGAGCCGGGAGAAGCTCAAGAGATTTAAAGATATACAAAAAGAAAGCGGGGCCTTTAACAACAGTTTTTTAGGAATAAAAAATATTCCCTTGGATGAAATTGTAGGAAGTGTGGAAAAGTACGGAGACTTTGATAAGGATTTTATTCCCACCAACTCCATCATCGAAGAGAGATGGTGCAGGATATACAAGGAGGTAATGGGAGACGCTAACCTGCCTCCGGTAAACCTGTATAAGATAAGAAATGAATATTTTGTATATGACGGAAACCACAGGATATCTGTAGCTAAGTTTATGAACTATAAGCTTATAGAAGCTGAGGTGACGGAGTTTTTTCCTTCAGGAGACAGTGAAGAGGATGTAATCCATAAGGAGCGGTTTGCCTTTGAAAAGGAAACCGGTCTTGAAGGGATAATAGTAACAAAAGCTGGAAGCTATGAAAGGCTCAGAAGAAATATATATGACTTTAAAAGCGACTGCAAGAGTATTAACTTTGCTACAGATAAAGAGGCAGCCAGAGAGTGGTATGAAAAACTCTACAGACCTGTAAGGGAGATTATTATAAATAATAAACTGGCAGGGGAAAGAAGGAGTGCAGGGGATGTATTCTTAGGATATTTAGACCACAAGTACTATCTTTCAGAGTACAGGAAATATAATGTGGGATATACCTATTCTCTTATAGATTTTATCAATTATCTCAAGGTGAAGTCAGGGGAAAAGATCTATACCACCTTTATACTGGATAAGAACTTTATTACAAGTTTTAGAAACCTCTATGATTTTGACAGAAAAATATTTTATAAGGATGAATATCAGGAAAAGTTTAAGATATTAAAGGAGTTCAGTAAGAGAAAGTTCTCCAGAGAAAATCATATAATAGGAGAGATAGAACTGCATAGATACCTGAATAAACTAGACACCTTTGATGAAGCAATAAATTTATGGTTTACAGAGGTCTATGCAGAGTACTATGAACTCTATCTGGAAAAGAGTCAGGTACTGGGACAGGCTCCTATATTCAGAGAGGATCAGGAGATAATCGAAGATATAGTTAGGTATTCAAGGGAGTACAGGAAGATCCATAAAAGGATGCTCACAACTCATGAGATAGTCTTGAACTATATGCTGGATGTGTATCTGCCTATACTGTCTATAATCGAGGACAGAAGGGAAGACGAGGATAAAGAGAGGCTGTATCTGGACATCAGTCACAGATACCTCTACTACCTCAGATATAGCGGAGAAAAAAAACTGATAGATTTTGAAAGAAAATATCTCAGTGAAGGTTCCTTTCAAAACTTTATAGGAAGTGCTTTAAAACTCAAGGTAAAAAAGGGAGATATGTTCAGAGACATAAAGAAACTCCTTATCTACTATGCTCCTACCAAAGAGGAAGGAGAAAAGCAGGTGGATGATTTTTACAGTGTGGTAAACAGATATAACGGTACCGATAATTTTAGTACCATACACAACCTAAGAGAGAGCCTCATCGCAACTATGGAAGAGGACTATAATACCAACTGGGTAAGGGATGTATTACAAAAAGACCTGGAAGCTCTGGTTCAGAAGGAAGATTTTTTAATAAATTATAATACCAAGAGAGTATTTAATTATGTAAAGGGAAGATGGAAGAGCTATTCCCTCATCGATTATTATGCCACTGTTATTCCCCTTGATTTTAAAAGGAAAGAAGGGAATATAGAGGAAGCAACCCTGGAATATATGAAAAGAGACTTCAGATATTAATCTATACACGGGACCCCTGGTTATAAAACAGGGGTCTTTTTATTTCTTTGTCATTAGTCTGTTCATTTGTAAAAAAGTGTATTTTTTGATATAATATATTCTAGCAAATTTTATGGAAAGGGAGTCTTATGTTTGACAAGCTGAAGAAAAATATCGGGAAAAAAAAGGATAATTTAGAAATAAAAAAGGTTTACTTTAAGCTGGCTTTTGATGACAGAGGGGGCTATGTTGAAGTCGTTGATAGTAAGGGAAATGAACAGCATGAGGTGAGATCTAGTCAACAGGACGTAAATACCAGAGAAGTATTAAAATGTATAGAACATATAAGGGAGGGGAACTTATTTTCTATATCCTGGGACAGTATAGTGGACAGGATATATCTAGATAATAATCTACATCTTTTAGAACTTTTAAAACACAGTGATTATCTGGTAAATGAAGGTATGGATAAGATTGAATTTATCAATACCGCCGAGAAGACTCTTGTACTTAAAATAGAGGAAGCAGATGAAGAGGGAAAGAAACTGAAGTCGTCCCTGCTTTTAAATGGTAAATATAATGAATATAAGTTTTTAAATGACAGTATGGTTCTTTGTAATTCTAAGATCTACAGGGTAAAAAATATAGGGGAAAGCTATATGGAGGCAGGAGACCTGACCTCTTTATTTCCAAAGGATGAGCTGGAAAGTTTCCTTACAGTATCGCTGTCTTATTTTTTAAACCTGGAGATAGACTACAGGGAATACATCATAGTTCAGGATGAAAAGAGAGAACTGAAGCCAAGGATAATAATAGAAAAGATCTCAAGGGATAATAGTCTCTATCTGAATATAGGACTGACAATATCTACTCTGAGCTATGAATTTTTATCTGAATATGACATAAACAGAGCTACGGTAGTAAATGATATGGAGAAGAAGATATCCATATGTAACGTGGACCTTCATAAGATCGGTCAGGCTATAGAAGAGGTAGTGAAGCTTCTTACAAAGCTGCAGAGGCGTCTGAAGCTCCGTGAGGGGTATTTCTTAGATGGTAACCTTATTATAATGCAGGAGAAACTGGCTAAGGAATTTATCACTAAGGAACTTCTTCAGATGGTGGGAAGATATAAGATAGTAGGTACAGATAAACTGAAAAAATATAAGATAAGAACTGTAAAGCCTAAACTGGTGACAAATCTTCAGCACTCTATAGATTTCTTAGAGGGAGATGTAGAGCTCGATATAGACGGAGATAAATTTTCTATATTTGATGTACTGGCATCGTATAAGAAGGACTCATATATTGTATTAAGTGACGGAACCAATGCTCTTATAAATAAAAAATATATAGAGAAACTGGAGAGGTTATTTAAGAAAAAGGATGATAAAGCAAAGGTTTCATTCTTTGACCTTCCTATAGTAGAGGACCTTATAGATGACAAGGTACTTCTTGGAGAGATGAATAAAAGTAAGGCTGTATTTATGGGTCTGAATGACGTAGGAAAAGATAATACGGAAAAGGCACCTGTAAAGGCAACTCTTAGAGAGTATCAGGAGTATGGTTTTAAATGGCTTGATTATCTTATTAAAAATAAGCTGGGAGGATGTCTGGCTGATGATATGGGACTGGGAAAGACCCTTCAGGCTATAGCAATCCTTTCTAAGGTACATAAAGTATCTAAAAAACCAAGTCTTGTGGTAATGCCAAAGTCCCTTGTATATAACTGGGATAATGAGATAAAGAAATTTAGCCCGGGACTAAAGGTGCAGATATATTATGGAAATAACAGAGATATAAATGAGATATCAGGGGCTCATGTGGTAATAACTACATACGGGACTGTAAGAAATGATATCAAACTATTAAAAGATATAGAGTTTGAGATGGTAATCTTAGATGAATCACAGAATATAAAAAATGTAAACTCTCAGACAACTAAGGCAGCAATGCTTTTAAACTCAGAAAACAGGATAGCTCTATCGGGAACCCCTGTGGAAAATAACCTAGGAGAACTTTACTCACTATTTAGATTCCTTAACCCTACCATGTTTGGAGGAATAGATGAATTTAACAGCTTCTATGCCAACCCTATACAGAGGGATAATGACATGGAGGTAATAGAGGAGCTGAAGAAGAAGATATATCCGTTTATATTGAGAAGAACTAAAAAAGAGGTGCTGAAAGATCTGCCGGACAAGATAGAAAAGACTATGTTCCTGGAGATGAATGAGAAGCAGAAAAAGCTCTACGATGAAAGAAGAACCTTCTACTACGACCTTATCCACAACCAGATAAAGGAACACGGTATCGGGAGATCACAGATATTTATACTTCAGGCATTAAATGAACTGAGACAGATAGCAAGTTGTCCGGAGATGAAGAGCAGCGACATGGTATCTTCTATAAAAAGAGAGGTACTGATAGAGCAGATAAAGGATGCTGTGGAAAATAACCATAAGATACTGGTATTTACTAACTTTATCAAATCAATAGATAATATCTGTGAAGATCTAACAGAGGCTGGAATAAAGCACATATCCATGACTGGTGGAACAAAGGACAGACAGTCACTGGTAGAGAAGTTCCAGAACGATAAGAAGTGCAAGGTCTTTGTTATGACCCTGAAAACGGGAGGAGTAGGGTTAAACCTTACTGCAGCAGATACTATATTTATCTATGACCCATGGTGGAATAAAACAGCGGAAGATCAGGCAGTGGACAGATCACACAGAATGGGACAGGACAGAACAGTATTTTCATATAAGCTGATTACCAAGGGAACCATAGAGGAAAAGATATTAAAACTCCAAGAGGAAAAAAGCAGACTTTTTGATAACTTAATATCAAGTGACAGTGCTACAGTAAAGACACTGTCGGAAAAAGATATCGAGTATATCTTGGGAGAATAGAATAACATTCTGGGATAGGAGATGCATATGGCTATTAGTAAGGAAAGATTCAGAGAAGCCCTGGATATGTTTTATTCAAGGGAAACTTTATTTAAATTATTTGAAAAATATTTTTTAGACTGGATAGGAGAGGGTTACATAGGAAGTAACCTTGGACTGTTTGGTGCAGCTGCTATAGATGAAAATTCTAATAAGCAGACTTTTTTAGACCTTATGGAACAGATGTTTTCCAGAGAAGAGGTATTTTCTACAATCTTTGAAACTCTGCCTGAAGAGGTAAGGGATATTTTTATCCACTTAGCATGGGAGGGAAGGTATAACCTTAAAGATAAGGAAGATTACCTTGTAAAGGAAAGCGGATACAATGTCTATAGAGGATTGAAGGATGAGTATCTTTTCTTTAAACTGGGAGAGAACGGTAAGAAGGAATCCTATATCTGTCTGCATAATGACATTATAAGGATGCTGAGAAGGCTGCTCCCTAAGCCGAAGGACTACTATATAAAGGGAGTCAAAGAGAAGAATTATACCTATCAGAAAAATAATGAAAAAGAGGTAGTGGAAAAATTTGCCCTTTATTATAATTTTTACAGTCAGGGAAACCTTTCTCTTTCGTCTAGTAACAAGATACTCAAGGAATCTAAAAGGAATATGCATAAATACTGTAGTATAGATGAGTATTATACAGACAGCAAGGACCTGGATTATCTAAAGACGGAAACTATAGGACTGTTATTTTTCCTGATAAAAGATGAGTATCTGATACCGGATACCTTCAGACTGGAAAACTATAGGGAAACTATAAAAAAATTCATGAGCGGAGAGCTGATAAAGGATGAAGGATATCACTATACAAGTCTCTATCTGAACTACCTCAAGGGTCTGAGAAATATCTGGAAAAACGGTGAAAATATCAAGAGATGTCTCGAAAGTATAAAGAAGGTACTTTTAGAGCTACCTGAAGAAGGAATAGTAAGTATTGAAAATATAGTGAAATATCTTGTGTACAGAGATGAGTTTGTTGAGATAATAAATCCTCAGGATGTATACGACTATATATATATAAATGAAGCAAACTACGGAAGAACAAAAATAGGTAACTATGATGCATATCATGGCTATATTATAGAACCTTTCGTAAAATCTATCCTGTTTCTTCTGGGAACCTTAGGTGTTGTAGAGCTTTATTATGATACTCCCTGTGCAAGTGAAGGACTTTATTTAAAGAACGGATACCTAAGTAAGTACGACGGACTTAAATATATAGCTCTCACAGACCTGGGGAAGTATATCTTAGAGAAAACAGATAGCTATGACTTTGGGGATAACAAGGAAGAAGCAGAGATATATATGGATGATGACAGACTTTTCCTAAGTATAATAGGAGAGGCTCCTATAAAATCGATGCTTCTGGAAAAGATGGCTACCAAGATAGGTCCCAATAAATTTAAGGTGACGAGGGAAGTATTCCTTAAAGATGTAGAGGAAGTAGAATCTTTAGAGGGGAAGATAGCGGAATTTAAAAAGATTGTAGAGGTACCTCTACCTGAATTCTGGGAGGAGTTCTTCAGAGAACTTCTCGAAAAATCCAACTCCCTAACAAGGGCAGAAGATATAATAGTACTTCAGCTAAAGCAGGACAGAGAACTGATAAACCTCATAGGTAAAAATGAGGAGTTAAAAGGACTGATACTTAAAGCCGAAGGATTTTATATTCTTGTAAGAGAAGGCAACAAAGAGAGAGTAGTGGATATCTTAAAAAGACATGGGTATTTCATCTCTATATAAGTAAAAAAGAGGACAGTTAAAACTGTCCTCTTTTTTTACTTATTAAGGAAGCAATAATAGAGGGTGTTAATCCCAATAGAATTAGTTTATGGTAAGCAACATCCTTCTTTTTGTGGAAAAGGTTTAGATCTTACCAGTAAGTTTTCTAACAAACTCCTCTACTCTACGGGCATCCCCGTGACTATCCTCTATAACTCTGACTATAGAGCTCCCCACAATGGCTGCATCAGCATACTCATGGATATCCTCTACCATCTCCCTTGATGATACCCCAAATCCTACAGCTATGGGAAGGTGGGTGTGGGACCTTACTTTTTCTACTACTTCCCTTGTCTTATTTGAGATAGAACCTCTGCTCCCGGTAACTCCAAAGGATGAGATGCAGTATACAAATCCCTTTCTGTCTTTTACAATGCCTTCTATCCTCTCAGATGAGTTTAGAGCCACAAGAGGGATAAGAGGGACAATGTGTTGTGGAAATGTCTTGCACTCCTCTAAAGGTAGATCAGGGACGATGAGGCCGTCTATCCCTGTCTCCTGACACTTGCTGGCAAAGGCTGCTACTCCATAGGTGTAGATGGTATTGTAATAGACTAAAAATACCAGGGGGATATCACTTTTTTTTCTGATGTTTACTATGGAATCAAAGAGTTTTTCAATGGAGAAATCTCCATTAAGAGCTCTGAGGGATGCTCTTTGTATAGTGGGACCGTCAGCCAGAGGGTCTGAGTATGGAATACCGATCTCTACAAGGTCGGCACCTCCTCTTTCAAGGGCCTCTACCATCTTTTCAGTATGACCGAGAGTAGGGTCTCCCCCGGTGATATATCCAATAAAAAGGTTTTTCTTATCCTGAAGTCTGGTTTCTATTCTGTTAACAGTATTTTCACTCATTTTCTATCACGTCCTCTTTATATTATTTTATCCCTTTAAAAAATCTGCAACTGTATGGATATCCTTGTCCCCTCTTCCTGAAAGGTTTATAATCACAACTTTATCACGAGGCATCTCTCCAGCTGTTTTTACAGCCTGAGCTACAGCATGGGCACTTTCCAGAGCAGGAATAATACCCTCGGATCTTGAAAGAAGCTGGAAACCAGAAAGAGCTTCCTTATCTGTGATAGATACATACTCTCCCCTTTCACTCCTATGAAGGTGAGCATGCTCAGGACCTACTCCTGGATAGTCAAGACCTGCAGAGATCGAATGGGCAGGGGTAATGTTTCCCATATCGTCCTGAAGAAGATATGTTTTCATCCCGTGGATAATTCCTTCCCTTCCCTTGGTGATGGTAGCAGCATGTTTGTCTGTATGTGTACCCTCCCCAGCAGCCTCCACACCGATGAGCCTTACCTCTCTGTCGTCCACAAAGGGGTAGAAGATACCCATGGCATTTGACCCACCTCCCACAGGGGCGATGATAGCATCTGGAAGTCTGCCTTCCTTAATAAGGATCTGCCTTCTGGCTTCCTCTCCTATAACCTTTTGAAAGTCTCTTACCATAGTAGGATATGGATGGGGACCAACAACAGAACCGATAACATAAAAGGTATCTTCTACCCTTGCTACCCACTCACGGATAGCTTCATTGGTTGCATCTTTGAGGGTGCCGGTACCAGATGATACAGGGGTAACCTTAGCCCCTAAGAGTTCCATCCTCACTACGTTCATCTCCTGTCTCTGCACATCCTCTGTGCCCATGAATACCTCACACTCCATCCCCAGAAGGGCTGCTCCGGTAGCTGTGGCCACCCCGTGCTGTCCGGCTCCTGTTTCTGCAATGACCTTCTTCTTTCCCATCCTTTTAGCCAAGAGAAGCTGTCCCATAACATTGTTTATCTTATGGGCTCCAGTATGATTCAGATCCTCTCTTTTGAGGTATATCTTAGCTCCTCCTATCCTCTCAGTGAGGGATCTTGCAAAGTAAAGAGGGGTTTCTCTTCCCACATATTCCTTTAGATAAAATTTCAGTTCCCTCTGAAAATCTTCATCCTCCTTATATCTGTTGAATGCAGTCTCAAGTTCCTTTAATGGATTCATAAGAGTCTCCGGTACAAACTGTCCTCCAAAATCACCAAATCTACCCATATCTTCTTACCTCCTCTATAAAATCAAATACCTTGGTATATACCTTACCGCTTATCCCCTCTACTCCAGAGCTCACATCAACAACAGCAGGTTTTACAGCTCTTATTCCCCTGGCTACATTCCCAGTATTCAGACCACCTGCCAGGATTACATCTCCATAACTGTCTTTGATATGGTTCCAGTTAAATGTATGACCCCCGCCAGGAGTGAGTGAATCAAACAAAAGGGAGTCTGTGACCTCTGAATAGTTTTTGATAATATTATTACTTATAGTTTCCCCCGGAAGGGCTTTCCATATCATACACCCTGTTAGATCTCTTAACTTTTTACATAGCCGGGTATCTTCTCTTCCGTGGAGCTGTATAACATCTAGTCTGCATCCTTCAGCAACTCTTATAACCTCTTCGTAACTTTCATCTACAAATACTCCCACAGTTTTTATAGAAGGGTGCAGCTGACTCCTGAGAAGGATACAGGTTTTCATATCTACCTGCCTTTTAGATCTTGCAAAAACAAAACCTGCATAGTGGGGCTTTGTTTTATTCAGAGTAGCTATCTCATCAACCGATTTTATTCCGCATATCTTTACCATTGTTATCTTTCCTCTGAGATCTCTCACTGCTCCTGGAATATCGCTGCTTCTCATAAAGGTTTCCCCCACAAGAACAGCATGGATACCAGCTTCCTCCAGGGCAGCTACATCTTCCCACGTTCTTATACCGCTTTCAGCTACTACTACTACATCTTCATGGATGTCTTTTGAGAGCTCTATACTTCTTTTAATATCCACACTGAAGTCAGAGAGATCTCTGTTGTTTATCCCAATTATCCTGGCTCCGGCTTCTATAGCTCTGCCCACCTCCTCCCTTGTATGGGTCTCCACAAGGGGCTCCATCCCAAGAGCTCTTGCAGTAGAGAGCAACTCTGTCAGGAGATCCTGTTCAAGGATCCTTGTGATAAGAAGGATGCTGGATGCTCCACGGGACCTTGCCAGATACACCTGTTCTCTGGTAAAGATAAAATCCTTACAAAGAGTTGGTGTAGCTACTTCTGCAGAGATCTTCTCCAGATAATCCATGCTTCCCATGAAGTGATCCTCTTCAGTGAGGACCGATATCCCCTCTACCACACCCTCATATTCCCTGGCAAGGTGGAGAAATGGAAAGTCCTCCCTTATGACTCCCTTGGAGGGAGAAGCTTTTTTAATTTCACCAATAATAGATATTCCACCGTATCTAAGGGCGGAGTAAAAATCCCTGGGAGGTGCCGCAGACCGACACTGCTCTTCAAGAACTTCTATATCCAGGCCAAGTTTATCCAGCCTCTTTTTTTTGTCTCTGAGAATTATATCTAATATCATCTGCTCACCTCTATGTATTCCTTCATTTTTTTATAGGTTTCCCCTGAATCGATAGAGATTTCAGCCATACGTACTCCCTCTATAATGGTGTCTGCCACCCCACTGACATAAAGAGCAGCCCCGCTGTTTATAACAACAGCATCTCTTTTGGCTCCCCTGTCCCTCCCAAGGAAGATATTGGTAATATGTTTTGCGTTTTCACAGGGGCTTCCTCCCTCTATTTGAGATACCTCACTTCTTCTGAGTCCAAGTTCTTCAGGGTTAAGGTTATATCTCTTGATTTTTCCACAGGAGATCTCAATGACCTTTGTAGGACCGCTGACAGATATCTCATCTACTCCGTCATCCACACCGTGTACTACCATCCCTCTTTTTATCCCAAGATCCATAAGGATTACAGCCATCTTTTCCATGAGGTCATCTGAGTAGACCCCTAGCAGGATATAGTCGGGAGATGAAGGATTGGCAAGGGGTCCCATAAGGTTGAAGATACTTCTTGTCCCTAGCTCCCTTCTCACAGGACCGATACTCTTTAAAACAGGATGGTAGTGGGGAGCATATAAAAAGGTCATTCCCGATTTTTGATAGGCAGTATCACAGGTCTTATTGAGCTTTGTGATATCAGCCCCCAGAGCCGAAAGGAGGTCTGAGCTTCCTGACTTGCTGGATACGGACCTGTTTCCATGCTTTATCACAAGAGCTCCTGCCGCGGCAGCTACAAAGGATGAAGCTGTGGATATATTGATGGTGTTCAGTCCGTCCCCCCCAGTTCCTACAATGTCGATAGCTCCCTTTCCGCAGGGGGAGTATTCAGCTCTTTGTCTGAGATATCTTACTCCTTCCCCTATTTCAGTAGCAGTTTCTCCTTTGATACTAAGAGCTGTGAGAACAGCTCCTTTTTGAATTTCACTATATCTGTCGGTGAGTAAGCCATCCATAAGATCCCTTGTCTCATTTCTTGTAAGGTCTTCCCCTCTTAATATCTTCTTATAAACCATAGCCCTCTGCCTCCTCAAAAAAGTTATCGATCATCTTCTCACCCTCTGGGGTAAAGAGAGATTCAGGGTGAAACTGAACTCCTACAATGGGATAGTCTCTGTGCCTTATTCCCATAATCTCTCCATTATCAGTCTCTGCTGTAACAATTAATTCTTTAGGAAGGGTATCTCTTCTGATAGCAAGGGAGTGGTATCTGGCTACCAGGGTATCCTGGGAAATACCTCTGAAAATTCCCTTTTCAGAGTGAGTGATCTTAGAAGTTTTTCCGTGCATCGGTACCATTGCTTTTATGACATCCCCTCCAAAGGCTTCACCTATAGACTGATGTCCCAGACATACTCCCAGGATGGGAACCTCATTATAAAAATTTCTTATAACATCCAGACATATTCCTGCCTCTCTGGGACTTTTAGGACCTGGCGAGATAACTATGGCATCTGGGTTTAAAAGTTTAACCTCATCTATAGTCATCTCATCGTTTCTTATTATCCTAATGTTCCTGTTATTTTTATTAAGTGTATGAAAAAGATTGTATGTGAATGAATCGTAGTTATCGATAAGTAGTATCATTAGCAGACCTCCTCAAAAACTTTAGTTATAGACCTTCCCTTGCTTATACACTCGGCGTATTCAGACTCTGGTACAGAATCAGCTACAATTCCGGCACCGGCCTGATAGATATACCTGCCGTTAATGTGTAGAGCAGTTCTTATGGCGATACAGGTATCCATCTCACCGTGGTAGTTGATATAACCCACAGCACCTCCGTAGTATCCTCTCCTCACTGTTTCCAGCTCCTCGATTATCTCCATAGCTCTTATCTTGGGAGCTCCTGATAGGGTGCCAGCAGGAAGAGTGGATCCCAGTAGTGAGTAGGAGTCCTGAGAATTACTCAGCCTGCCCTCCACAAGACTAACAAGGTGCATAACATGGGAAAACTTTTTTACTTTCATAAGCTCTGTAACTTTAACACTTCCAGTTCTGGATACTCTTCCCACATCATTTCTGGCAAGATCAACCAGCATATGATGTTCTGCTCTCTCCTTTTCATCGTTTAAAAGCTCAACTTCCAGTCTTGCATCTTCTTCAAGAGTAAGACCTCTTTTTCTGGTGCCGGCGATGGGAACAGTTTTTATAACCTCATTATTAAGGCTCACCATCCTCTCTGGGGAACAGCCTATTATCTGGTGAGTTCCAAAGTCCAGAAAGAACATGTATGGAGAAGGATTTATCCCCTTTAGCTTTCTATAAAAATCAAAGGGATCCATGCTGCTCTCCTGGGTAAACCTCTGAGAGATTACCACCTGAAATATATCCCCTGTGGTGATGTACTCCTTTGCTCTGACTACACTGTCGATATACTCACTCTTAGAGGGAACAGAGGTTAACCTGCCATTAATCACACCTGTATCCTCTATCTTGTACCTGGTGATAAGTTTAATAATCATCTCATCAAAGGCGGTATCTGCTTCTTTCTGGCTGCTAGCGACCATAGTCAGATACCTCTCTCCGGTATTATGGTTAAATACCATTCCTCTGTCTGTGAGAAGAAGAGTGTTATCCGGGATGGAGGTGTCTTTAGGATTTCCTTCCGGGATGGCTTCATAGTCTCTGATTGTGTCATAGGAGATATTTCCATAGGCACCTCCCACATAAGGTTTTTGAGTGTCTTCTATAGAGACCCTGTTGAGACAGACTTTGATCTGCTCTACTGCCTTTTTATCTGTCTCTATCTTTTTATAGTGATCACAACAGATAAATGTATAACCTGTATCAGATTCGCTTGTTTCAAAGAGGATTCCCTCCTTACCCCTTGTGAGCCTGAGATATGCGTCCTCTGGAGTGATCTGTGATTCTATATTTCTGTAGTATACTTTTTTCTTCATACTTCCCCCTTTGTAAACAAAAAAGGGAACCCTAAAAGATCCGGGTTCCCGTAATTAAAAAAGATAAAATAAAAAAGTCTGCTCTAAATGAACAGACTGCTAAAATTACAATTTTAATAGTTTAAAATAAAAAATATGCACTTAAAGAAGAGCAGCCGGACCTGATCTGAGTTGGCTATTTAATTTGGTTGATTTACTCTTCTTCCACCACCAAGTCGATCTCATCATCATGGCTCCTACCTCCCTGTCAAAATTATTACGATAATGATACTAGATATAAGGTACAGATGTCAAAGGGTTTTTTATAAAAAACATAGATTATATTCTTGAGAAACCAGAGAGGTACTATAAGAATTGAAGGAAGGAGAGGATAAAAAAATATAAAAAAACATGATTTTTTATGAAACAAAGGGAAAAAACTATATTTTGAAACTGAAAAAACTCGAAATTTTAAAGGAAAGAGGATAAAAAAGACATAATATACTTAATAGGAGACCTTAATACTTTTTTTAAAGAGCTAACTATATCTGTGAAGGAGTCTCAGACCAGAGGTAAGTGAATAATTTCCACTAAGTATCGATTGGAAAAATCATATAATATCTTCAAAAAGTTTTGGATAGACCTTTAGTTTTTAGTTATTGGAAATATAAATGACGAAGGGAGGCTTTTTAAGTGGTAAAGGAAGAATTACTAAGGTATCAGTTAATAAGCAGAGGGTTAGAGGTTGTAGAGAATATATCTTCCAGGGGTCAGGTAATCTTAGGAGATGAAAGGCAAGGCCTTGTTGTGATAGAGAGTTGTCCGAAAGATATTCAGGTTTTAAAAAGATATCTAAGCTTTTGCGGGTACAGTTATCTGGTAAGGATAAGAAGCAGGAAGACACAGATCCTGGTAAAAGTATAGATCTATGGAATATGAAAATAGAATGGAAACTAATCTGAAAATCAATACAGACCTTGGCAGAAGTAGGTTATACAGGAGGAGGGAGGAGAGGGCTGTGGACGATAAGCTGTGGATTCTTGAAAGAGTTCCTCAAAATATAAGAGAGAAGTTGAAAGTAAGGAAGTATTCCTATGGAGAGTTTATAGGGGTAAGAGATGAAAAGAAGCTGTATCTTATATTAGATGGAACAGTTGCTTTCTGCAGATATCAGAAAGACAGAAAGGTAATATTCCCGTACCTCTTTAAAAGAGGAGTTCTTCTGGGGCTCAGATTTTATTTTGATGATAAACAAGGAGACTGGGAGCATGAAAGCTTTAGTGACGATACAAAAGTTTTGGAGATACCCAGAGATATCCTGAAAAATTATATTTTTAATGATGAAGAGATATTTGGCAGGATAATGAAAGATTGTTTAAAGATTATGGGAATAGCCTTCAGAGGAGTATATATCCATGCCCAGGGGGGAGCTAAAGCATACTTTGCCTACCTTCTTTATCTAAACAGCGGGGAGAGCAGAAGGATAATTCTTAAGCAATACAGTATACTGACCTCTATACTCACAGTTAACAGAGCTCACCTTTATAAGATGACCAGGGAGCTCACTGAGAAGGCACTCATAGCTCAGGATAAGAATGTTGTGGAAGTTTTAGACAGAGATGGATTGAGGGAATATTTTGAAGATTATATCTATGATGAGGAGATGTAAAGTGAAAGATTAAAAATATTTATTACCATAGTCAGAGGCTGAACTAAAAAAAAGACAATAACATATGTTATTGTCTTTTTTCTTTTAGACTATCTACCACTTCCCCAAGCTTAAGACAGTTTAAAAATTACCCTGAACTTTATTTAACAGCTCCCCATTTCCTAAACATGATAACATATATTCCCTTAAACAGGTGTCTGTTCAGGATACAAATAGGGATATTTTTTAGAAGGGATGATATCTTCAAGGGTAGAATCACTCTAAGGGTTAACGTTAGGATAATAATTCATGGATCTTAAAGTTTATTTCAAATACATTTTTTTCCAGCTGGCTGATATATTTTGACTTTTTATCTATAAGATTGTTGATAGCCTTTAAGTTTGGCTCATTCTTTAACATCTCTCTGTGTATCTTTAGATTGATTTCTGTTATATCCAGTTCCAGCTTAGCCTGACCGATCTCAAAATCCTGAATCAGTGTGGCTGCCTCTGACCTTTGTTCAGCTGATATATTTGATGGGGGTGATATCCTGAGAGTTAAACTTTCAATGGTAGCAGTGGGCTGTATATTTGTTTGAGGTGTATCTGTATCCTGAGCAAATATTGAAGTAGATATAACCAACGCTAAAATTCCAATTGTTTTTTTCATATTAAATACCTCCGTCAAAATACGTTGTCTCTATTGTTTCTAAAGATATTATATTTTAATTTAGAGAAATAAAAAATGACGAATGACGTTTTAAAAAACATTTTTATATTATAAAATGAATTATAATAAATGGAATGTGTATATACTTTTAAGAGAAAGAAAGGATGGTTGAATTGAGATATTTGTTGTTAATGATATTACTTACAATATTTAGTGGGTGTGCCATAGTAAGAGTGCCAGTAAAGGCAGCTAAAGTAACAGTAAAGACTGCTGCTACCGGAGTTAAACTTGTTGGGAAGGGTGCGAAAGCTGTAGTTGATTAATCAAAAGTCAAAGATGTAGAAAAAGTATAAAATAAACTTTTTTAGTCAAAGGTAAGACTAATAGATATAAGAGAAATATATATTCTTTTTCATAATAACCTGCTTTATTTATTTAGGGCAGGTCTCCCGTTGATAAGTCGTAAGATAACTTTATATATAAGAGGCAGGTTAAAAACTGCCTCTTTTTTAATACTTTAAGAAATTATAAATTTTCAGATGTATAAAGTACCGAGTCGAATGAGGCATAGCCTCTTTTCTTGTGTTTCCAGATCTCAAATAAGGGAGAGGATAAAAAATTAAATTTAAACAGAGAAAGTATTGAAATTCAAGTTTTGAATAATAAGAGCAGTAGAGGTTTCTAAAAAGTGTGTACAGATAATTGGTGATACGACACACGATAGTGATATTCAGATAAGTCTTTATAGATTTCAAATAAAAAAAGACGGCATAAGCCGTATTTTTATTTAAAATTAAGATAATAGTTCGTGGATCTTGAAGTTTATTTCAAATACATTTTTTTCCAGCTGACAAACAAGCTTAGATTTTTTATCTATAAGATTGTTGATAGCTTTTAGGCTTGGCTTGTCATCTAACATCTCTCTGTGTATCTTTAGGTTGATATCTTTTATATCCAGCTCGATCAGAGCCTGGCTGATTTCAAACTTCTGGATCAGTGTGGAAACCTCTAATTCCTGTTCAGCTGAAAGGCCTGATGGAGGTGATACCTTAAGTATCACACTTTCAGCAGCAGCAGGCTGCATATTTGTTTGTGATGTATCTGTATCCTGGGCAAACATAGAAGTTGATATAACCAGCAGTAAAATTCCAATTATTTTTTTCATATTAAGTACCTCCGTCAAAATGCGTTATCTCTCTTGTTTCTAAGGATATTATATTTTAATTTAGAGAAATATAAAATGACTTTTGACGTTTTCTAAACTTTAATACGTTTTATAATGAATTTTTGATTATTGTTTAATAAACTCTGGGTAAAACAAGTTCTTT